>OKRZ01002100.1_pt1 | contig 14856 bp, 11 predicted proteins | sample 1601141 | NCBI WGS metagenome assembly OKRZ01 (sample SAMEA3541524, study PRJEB24748) | human gut metagenome | biome: human gut; feature: human-associated habitat; material: faeces | place: China | collected 2012
TTTTTGTATTAATACCATAGTTATGTATATGGTGCATATAATTTTGAAAAAAATTATTAATGATAATGAGGGACTGTCTAAGTATAACAGGGTAAAAATTTTGGTGTTAGTCAATGAGGAAATGGCTGTGGATTCGGTTAATCTTATAAAAGACGGTCATGATAAAACCTATGATGTTGTGGGAATAGCCATTGTGGAGCCGGAATCAAAGTGTAGTGAAATTATGGGAATACCGGTAGTGGCGTATGGTAAAGACGTATATGAATATGTTTGTCATAACGTAATAGATGATGTACTTATATGTATGGACCCGGGCAGACAGGATGAAATCGAGCGGGTCACAAATAAGTTTTTGGAAATGGGAGTAACAGTGCATGTTAAGATGAATATGTTTACACAGGGACTTCCTAATGTATATTTTGGCAGAATTAATGCAGTTAATGTTTTAACAACAAGTATGAAGACGGTGCAGCCTTATGAGATTTTCTTAAAGAGGGCGCTGGATATATGTGCCGGCATTGTGGGCTGTCTCATAACGGCGATATTGTTTATTTTTATCGCACCGGCAATTAAAATTGCTGACCCTAAAGGTCCTGTATTTTTTGGACAGGAAAGGGTTGGAAAGAACGGCAGAAAGTTTAAAATATACAAATTCCGTTCAATGTATTCAGATGCTGAAGAACGTAAGAAGGAACTTATGGATAAAAATAAAATGAGTGGTCTTATGTTTAAAATAGATGCAGACCCTAGAATTATAGGAAGCGGACCGGACGGAAAGAGAAAAGGTTTAGGTCATTTCTTGAGAGCTTCGTCTTTAGATGAGTTTCCAAATTTCTGGAGTATCCTTAAAGGCGACATGAGTTTAGTAGGAACCAGACCGCCAACAATGGATGAGTACGAGAAGTATGAGCTACATCATAAAAGCAGACTGGCTGCTAAGCCGGGGCTTACAGGAATTTGGCAGGTGAGTGGCAGAAGCGATTTTACGGATTTTGAAGAAGTTGTTAAGTTAGACAACGAATATATAAAAAATTGGACTATCGGACTTGACATAAAGATTATTTTAAAAACAGTCGTGGTAGTAATTGCAAGGAGAGGTTCAGTATAAAATATTAAATTATGAATAAGAGAATGGGAGCTGTAATGAATAGTAATTTTACAGACACATCCAAAAGACATATATTTATTGTGGGATGTAAAGGTATTCCTACCAGATATGGCGGATTTGAAACCTTCGTAGATAAATTAACGGAATATACCAAAGATAAGAGTATTCAGTATCATGTTTCAAGGATATTAGATGATAGTGAATATGATGAAAATAATACTGAATATGAGTATAACGGTGCACATTGTTTTGATATAAAACAGCGCATGGGCGGACCTCAAAAAGCTATATTTTATGATGTTGATGCTATAAAATACAGTATTGACTATATCAAAAAATATAATCTTAAGGAGCCTGTTATTTATGTGCTTGCATGCAGGATAGGGCCTTTTATTGGAAAGTTTAAAAGGGAGATACATGAACTTGGAGGACAACTTTATGTAAACCCGGATGGACATGAGTGGAAGCGTGCCAAATGGAGTGCTCCCGTTAGAAAATACTGGAAAATATCAGAGCGTCTTATGGTTAAAAATGCTGATTTGCTTATTTGCGACAGCATAGGCATTGAAAATTACATAAAGGAAGATTACAAAAAGTATAATCCAAAAACCACATTTATCGCCTACGGTGCAGAAACATCTAAGTCAACTTTGGCAGATGATGACAGCAAGGTAAAGGAGTGGTTTTCAAGGTTTAACGTAAAGTTTAAAAACTACTATGTGGTTGTGGGACGGTTTGTGCCGGAAAACAACTTTGAGGCAATTATAAGGGAGTTTATGAAGTCGAAAACGAAGAAAGATTTGGTGATTGTAACGGATTATCAAAATAATGTTTTCTACGATGGACTCCTGAAAAGTACAGGTTTTAATAAGGACAGGCGAATTAAGTTTGTAGGCACGGTTTATGACCAGCCATTATTAAAGAAAATAAGGGAAAATGCCTTTGCATACATTCACGGACATTCTGTTGGTGGAACAAATCCAAGTCTTCTTGAGGCATTAGGTCTTACAGATGTAAACCTCTTATTTGATGTTATATTTAACAGGGAAGTGGCAGAAGACGGAGCTAAATATTGGAGTTTAGATGACGGGGATTTGGCAGCTTTAATAGACAAAACAGATAATATGAGTGAAAATGAGATAGAGACTATAGGTAACAAAGCTAAAAAACGAATTGATAATTTTTACAACTGGGAATACATAACTGAAAAATATCAGAAGTTGTTTAGAAAATAATAGGATATAGAACAGACCAGAATTACATTCTGGTCTTTTTGAAATGAAAAGAATGAATCATATGATTGAAAATGGTAAAATAGTTCATTTTTGTTGGTTTGGAAAAGAAAAAATGCCACAAAGGTACGTGGACTTTTTGGAAAATAATAAGAAATTCTTTCCCGGATACCAATTTATAGTGTGGACAGAGGATAATTTTGATATTTACAGCTGTGATTATGCTGCGCAGGCGTATGACAAAGGAAAATATGCTTTTGTTAGTGACTATGTCAGAATGAAGGTTTTATATGAGTATGGAGGAATATATCTTGACCTTGATGTAGAATTTTTGAAGAAGTTTAGTGATATTGAGGCAGGAAAAGAATTTATGGGGTTTGAAAGAAGAAAGTATTTAGGAACCGCAGTTATAAGTCTAAAGAAACACAGTATAATTGCAAAAAAAATGCTGGATTATTATGAAAATAATCCGTTTCTTTCAAAAAATGGAGCTATGGATACCGTGGCAAATGTGTCACTTCTTACTGAAATTATGGTGGAAGAGGGACTTGTGTTAGGTGGGGGGAAACAAAAGGTGTCAGGCATAGACATATATCCAAGGGAATATTTTTACCCTAAAAAGTTAGGAGAAGGGGTGTTTAGAACTACAGAGCAGACAGTAGCTATTCATTATTGTGATAACAGTTGGATGAGTGCAAGAGAGAAAAAACGTGGCAACAGCAAAATATGGATATCCTTTTTCAGACCATTATTATAAAAGGCAAAAAAAGTATTGATTTCAATTTTTGGAAGTAAGGCAACAAGGAAGATAGAAATAAAAATTAGAAACATATTAAAGTAGGAGAAGTATATGTGGAACCGAAAGTGCGGTGAAATACTGGTAGAATATGTTAAAAAATTAAATGACAACAATATACGCTACTTTATTTTGAGAAATTATCAGGGATTGCCTTTTGATAATCAATCAAAAGATGTGGATATAGTAATTGAGCCGGAAAAAATTAAACAGGCACATACATTGTTAAAACGAATAATGAATGGTGCCGGGTTGGAATATTACGACGAGTTTAGGACAGGGGCAATGATATGTTGTCATGGAATGAGTCTGAAACAAAAGACGGCAATACACATAGATATAATAGAAGGTTTAAGCATAAAGGGGATTGAATTAGAGGATTTTAGCAGACTATATAAAAACACAATAAGCTACAATAATCTTACGGTGCTGCAACCCCAATACGAGACATTTTGGCTATATATAATGAAGGTGACAGGTCAGAAAAAACTGCAACTGAAAGAAGAATATTCTAAAAAAATAATTAATCTTATAAGAAATGAGAAAGAATTTTTTTAGAAGAAATGTCACACAGGATGTGGGGAAGCTACGGCAGACATATTGAGAAAGCAATAAAGGAAGACAGAATCGATGTACTATTTAAGGAATATAGAAAAATAAGCAAAAATATAATATTTTCTTTAACTAAGAAAAAGCCTGTTAAGGTTTTAGCAGGCAGAATGGAATTTGTGCTGGAAAAAATACATAGAATACTTTTTCGCTATAGAAAGTTTTCCAGAACATTTTGTGTTATTGCACCGGATGGTACGGGAAAATCCACAGTTATTGATAAAGTTATAGAAAAAATAAATTATTATTATATATGTGAAAATAAGTGCAATCTGTATCATTTCAGACCGGGAATAATTCCTAATTTAAAGGATGTTTTCGGAAAGAAAAAAGAGGAACAGAATTTAGAAGAAGATTATGCACAGGAAAGGAAAAAATTAGAACAGGCAAAGCCTAAAGGTTCATTTATTAGAATATGTTACTATTCTTTTGATTATATAGTCGGATGGAGAAAAAAAGTACGAAGAGATGTACATTATGACAGATATTCAGTTTTTGACAGATATAGCTACGACCTGATTGTAGATCCGAAACGAAGCAAAATTAACCTTCCATACTGCGTCAGACGATTTTTTGTGGCATTAACGCCGAAACCTAAAGTTACATTTGTGTTAAAGGCAAGACCACAGGTTATACACAATAGAAAAAAGGAATTGACCATTGAAGAAATTAACAGACAGTCAGCGGAATATGAAAGGTTGAAAAAATATTACAAAAAAATATATTATCTAAATGCAGAAGATGATGTTGATACAATAAGTAATGGAATGTTGAAAATTGTGTTTGATAATTGTTTGGAATATTAGAGGAGCTGCAATGGCACAGAATAAATTATATGCTGAAATATTTTCTGAAGATGTTTATGGCGAAAAATACTATTTAATAGATAATGGAAATAAAACATGGATTATTCCCGAAAAAAACATGAAATACGGTTTTGGAATACTTCAGGCATCTAATTTTAAGGCAAAATTGGTAAAGATTTTTTTCCCGGTCTTAAGGGACGTGATACCTGCAAGAAAAATATGCAAGTGTACGCCTAAGTACCTTAAGATAAATGACGGAATCAAAGACATAATAGAAAAATATTGCAAAGATAAATATGAATGTTCCGTATATTATGGGAACCTGAAGGAATCTGTTCAAAACCACAAGGCTGTCATACAGGTATTTAACAAAGATAAAACTTTTTTCTACATGAAAATATCAGAAGAAAAAACAGTTAAAGATTCATTTGAAAAAGAATTAACTGCCCTGAAATTTTTAAAGGAAAAAAATGTGAGAAATATACCCGCAGGCATTGGAATTGCAAAAAAAGGCAGTTGGGATATTTTTATACAGGAAAATGTTGCAGAAGATAACAGAAGCTGCTACCGGTTTTTGGATAAACACTGGAGATTTATTGCTGATATGTACGAAAAAACTAAAGTGAAAATTAGTTTTGAAAACAGTGATATGTATGAACCGGTTATGTTTTTAAAACATTGTGCGAAAGAAGAAACTTTATTTGGTGAAGAAGACAGTATTATGTATGCTATAAGAAAAACAGAAAGTTTTTTAAAAAACAGTGATTTTTATTATAGTTTCGCCCATGGGGATTTTACACCAAAGAATACATGCATAAAGAATAAAGAGGTGTATGCCTTTGACTTTGAATATTGTATAAAAACAGCAACACCGTTTTTTGATTTTTTTCATTATATTTGTCAGAAAAGTATAATGTTTAACGATATGAACATACAGGAAACTTTTAGGGTGTATAAAAAATACAAGAGTAAACTGTATAATTACTGTAATACACCTAACATGCTGTTTGTATCATATTTGCTTTATATTATAGTCTTTTATCTGAAGAGGGATGACAAAAACACAGATACAAGAAAAGGTCAGTTAAAGTTTAGAATAGAGTTAATAAAAAAGTTATTGCAAGAAGAGGATTAAATTGAAGATATTACATTATTCACTAGGATTCCCACCATATGCAAGAGGTGGACTGACAAAATATGCAATAGATATTGCTACAGAACAGGTAAGGCAGGGACATGATGTGGGAATGCTTTGGCCGGGCCGGGTTTTAAATGGTTCGTCAATAAAAATTAAACAGGGTAAAGCCTTTCAGGGAATAAAAAGTTTTGAACTTGAAAATCCTGAATATTTGCCACAGATATACGGAATCAGAGATTTTGACGGATTTCAAAAAAATGTAGACACAAAGGTATATGAAGAATTTTTAAATAGGGAAAAGCCTGATGTAATACACATTCATACTTTAATGGGAATGCACATTGGCTTCTTAGAAACAGCAAATAAATTAAAAATAAAAACCGTTTATACGACTCATGATTTTTTTGGAATATGTCCTAAAACAACACTGTTTTTTAATAATGAAATATGTGAGAAAAATTTTGAATGTAAAGGATGCTATACCTGCTGTGAAAATGCTTTGTCTATTAAAAAAATGAAACTTTTACAAAGTCCGTTATACAGAAACATAAAAAATACTAAAATACTTGGAGTTCTAAGAAAATACAAAAAGAACAAAATTTTTGTAAATGAAAGCGGATTAAAGGAGTTACAAAAAGAGGATAAGATTTATAGTGAAAATTACCGGAAATTAAGAGAAGGATATATCAGGTATTTTGAAAAAATATCCACCATTCACTTTAACAGCACATACATGAGGGATGTTTTTAGAAATTATATAAATGTTGACAAAGGAATCATGTGTAATATAACTCACGGGGAAATTAAAGATAATAAAAAGAAGTACACAAAAACAATAGAAAATAATGTTGTAAAAATATCTTATTTAGGACCAATTGCGGAATATAAAGGCTTTTATGTCCTTAAGGAAGCATTAAATCAGTTGTATCAGGAAGGAATAAGAAACTTTCAGCTAACTGTCTATAATGGCGGTGAAAATATGGCACCATATATTAATAATAAGCCTTCATTTAAGTACGAGGAGCTTGATAAGGTGATGAATGAGGCAGATTTGGTTGTAGCATTACGTGATGTATCTTATGGCTTTACGGTTTTAGAGGCATTAAGTTACGGAGTGCCGGTAATGGTTACAGATAAAGTTGGGGCAAAGGATTTAGTATGTCCCGGAAAAAACGGAATTATATGTGATTATGACCTTGAAATGATAAAAAAAGAATTAAGGGAACTTTTAAATAATCCGGAAAAGATAGGAAAAATGAAAAATAATGTACTAAATATGTTTGAAGTACCTTTAATTAGTGGGCATGTGCAGGATATAATTAATGGTATATACAGATAAAGGTGAAGGAAATGAATAAAAAAGTATTAATTGTTTCATATTATTTAAATTTACGGGATACTGACCGTTGCTATACAGTTTACAATTATTTTAAGGAAAAGGGATATGATGTAGAGGCATTATGTGGAAATTATGACCATAATTCCAAGAAAAAGGTTAGATATAATCTTGAGGGCGTCAGTGAAATAGAAGTTATTCCATACAAAAAGAATATGTCTTTAACAAGAATGATTTCAGCGGTGAAATTTGCTTTTGACGTGGTAAAATTGTTGAAAACGCGTACAGCAGATGTTGTATATGTTGTGGGACCACCTAATTCAACGGCATATGTTTTGTCTAAAAAACTAAAAAATACATATTTGGTATCGGATATTTATGATTTGTATCCGGAGACAATTCCATTTAATAAAAATGTTAAAAGAGTGGCTAATGTTTTAGGATTTTGGTGGTGGTCGCATATGAGAAATTATGCAATGAAAAAATGTGACTGTTTTATCGGATCATGTAAATATTATTTTGAATTGTTGGGGATAAAAGAGGATGAAAAAAAGAAAGTAGTGCCTTTGTGTAAGAGCAATAAAAAGGTAGAGCGGACAGAAGTTGTACCTAACGACAAATTAAATATTCTTTATTTGGGAGCATTAACAGGAAACTATGATTTTGAAGGGTTGGTAAAAATGCTGTCCATAATAAAAGAAAAGAAGGATGTTGAGTTATTTATTATTGGAGAAGGTCCGAGAAAAGAATGGCTTTTAAATGAATTAAAGGATAAGAAAATAAAGTATAATTTTATGGGACGTATATATGATGATGCTGTTAAGGAAGAAGTAATGAAAAAATGTCATTTCGGCTTCAATGGATTTAAGGAAAATGTGGCAATTGCATTATCTTATAAGAGTATGGAGTACATGTCTAACGGATTAGCTTTAATTAATTGCTGTAAAAGTGATACGTGGAACATGGTAAGGGAAAAGAATATTGGAATAAATTATAATCATGGTATAATAAATCAGGTGGCAGACGAAATATGCAAATTAAGTGCAGATGAAATATTCGAAATGCAGAAAAATGCTATTGTACAGTATGATGAAAATTATTCTTACGACTGTTACAAAAAGAAAATGGACAGGATATTCGGGCAGCCGGTATCGGGAGTTGACAGATGATAGAAAATGTATTAGTAGTTTTAAACTATAATGATTACAATACAATAGAAAAGTTTTTGAATAATGCAGTACATATTGAAAGTATCGATAAATTAATTGTAGTGGATAATTGCTCTACGGACAATTCCTTTGAGAAGCTGCGTGCATTTGAAAGTGAAAAAACAGATGTCATTAAGACGGAAAAAAACGGTGGATATGCATATGGAAACAATTTTGGAATTAAATATGCCATGGACAAATATTCGCCAAAGTATGTGTTTGTTTCAAACCCGGATGTGGAGTTTGATGCAGAAGCGATTAATTCAATACTGGGATTTTTTGAAAATAAAGAACAGAAAAATATTAAAATAGGGGTGGTAACAGGAAGTATGGTTACTACCACACAGGCTAAAATATGTCCCGCATGGAAATTACCTACATATGCAGACTGTTTGTGGGAAAACATGATAGTGCTCAGGAAACTACTAAAAATAAAAGGCGTGTATTATGACAGAAATTATTTTCAACAGAATGAAAGCAGGGTTGATGTTGTAAGCGGGGCTTTTTTTGCCGTGAAGGCAGAAACCTTTTTGGATGTAGGTATGTTTGATGAAGGAACTTTTCTATACGGTGAAGAAAATATATTGGCATTTAAGCTAAAAAGCAAGGGATATGTCAGTTATGTATTAAATAATCATAATTTTTTACATCATCATTCAGTAAGTATATCAAAAAGTATTAAATCTACGGGAAAAAGATTAGATTTGGCATATGAGAGCAGATGTCTGTATCTGGATAAATATCTTAAAGCTGGAAAAATAAAAAAAATTATACACACAGTTACATATAGGTTGGGAAAGATGAATTATCTGCTATTAAGTAAATTGTTATCTCATAGAAAATAAGAAAGTTATTAGAGATATATTAGACGAATTGGTGCCAAATAAGAGGCGATATATATTTACAAAAAAGAGGAATAAGTATGATTATAAGAATTAAATGGAAAAATGATATAATGTGGCCGTTACTTATAATATTTATGGTGAGATTTTATACTGAAAACTATCAGCTTGCATTTATACTCGATGTAATATGGATGATGACGATGATATTTAAAAACGGAAAAATTGCTTTTCACCTGCCGCGGGTGAAGGGGATGCTCTTGTTTGTGGCTATGATAGTAATATCTGCATATATCGGGGGACTTAGCAATGATGTAAGAGATATTGTAAAAGATGTGTTCTATGTAGCGCAGACATTGGTAATAATTATGATAGGATATCAGTGCTATTATTTGAAAAAGACAAAGGACGTAAAGAAAACTCTATATATAGCGGGATTGGGTATGGCTATATTTTCTGTAGGAAGAGTAATTTTAAACATAACACAGATAACAGATATGCATTCAATTCGTGAGATATCAAGTAGGGAAGTATACGAAGTAGCATTTATATTATGTATACTGTTAGCAGACAAACTTGTAATGAACAGGGTGATTTTTACCAACACAATTGATTGGGTAGCGGCAGCTCTTATGTTATTAAACGTTATATTATCAATGGGAAGAGCACAGATAGTATCTATGTTCGCCATGATCGTTGCAATGCTGATTTTTAATGTACTTATTGGTAAAAACAGAGCCGGCAGATTGGTAAAGCTGTCAATATCAGTAGCAATATTGGTCATAATAAGCTTTCTGCTATATCTGGCTCTGCCACAAAACATACAAGATGAATTTAATGATAAAATGACTGTCAGCTTTAATGAAATAAGTAGTGACGAAGATTATGATGGATATATGAAGGCTATTCAGCACTGGCGTGGATTTGAGATAGAGCAGGCAAAAATACAATGGGAAAAAGCACCGGTATGGCAGAAGATATTAGGGGAAGGCCTTGGGACTTATATACAGGTCAAATATATTCCAAGTGAATTTACGGAGGATATGCATAGAGGTAAGTCGATAGCGCTTCTGCACAATGCGTATTATACGTTGCTTATCAAAGGAGGATTGCTAGGCACATTTTCTCTAATATGGCTTTATATTTCAAATATTATACCGTTTTTTAAGGTGAAAAATTATTATCTTAAGAGAGAAACTATTGTAATGGCTATGATAACGGTAGGAATGATGATCATGAGTTATATTGTAAATGGAAATTTTGGATTCAGGACGTGGATTGCCTGGGGAATAATGATCGGATGGATAAATGCAGAAATAAGAGCATTTAAGAAAAATGGAGTTTATTAATTAAAGGAGAAAACTTTGAAAATTTTACTTACAAATCATTATGACGGTAAACCCGCAGAAATTATAAAAAGTGTAGTGCCTGACGGATTTGAACTGGAAATGTTAGAAAGCGTTTCACAACAGGAGCTTGAAGATAAGGTTAAATATGCAGATTATTTGTTAGTCAGCGGAAGATTAAGAATTAACAGAAAAGTGCTTGGAAATGCGGTTGATATAAAAATGATACAGAGGACCGGAGTGGGCCTTGATACAATAGATTTGGATTATATTAAGAAAAACAACATTCCACTTTATGTAAACAAGGGCGTGAATGCTCAAAGTGTTGCTGAACATACGATACTTCTCATGCTGGCAACACTTAGAAATTTAGTGGAGATTAATGAAAATACTAAAAATGGGATTTGGAAAAAACAGGCACAGGGAGTTTGCACATACGAGCTTAGTGGGAAAACAGTGGGACTTATCGGAATGGGGGCAATAGGTAGAAAAGTGGCAGAAATGCTTAAGGTATTCGGTGCCAAAGCTTTGTATAATGATGTTCTGCAAATGAAAGAGGAAGATGAAGTAAGATTGGGAATAACGTATTGTACCATTAAAGAGATAATTGAAAAATCGGATATTATTTCACTTCACTGCCCGTTAACAACGGAGACTAAACACATAATTGATAACAGGGCTGTCAACAAAATGAAAAATGGTGTTATACTTATAAATACCGCAAGGGGCGGATTGATTGACGAGATTGCTCTTGTTAATGGAATAAAAAGCGGGAAAATAGCAGGTGTAGGAATAGATGTCTATGAGAGGGAGCCTGTTGAAAATAATGAACTGCTACAACTTAAAAAAGTTATAACAACACCTCATATAGGAGGAGTTACATATGACAGCTTTTACCAAATGATGCATGATGCAATGAGGAACATTGAAATGTTTGATAAGGGACAGTTACAGGAAATAGAGAATAGCAGATATATATTTTAGGAGCTTACAAATGAACGTTACTGATTTGATGCTGGATTATATCATTAAAAAATCCAATAACGACATATCTGATGAGGTATATTTAAAGTCAAAATACTGCCTCATTGATTATCTTGGAGTGACTTATGCAGGAGCAAAGGAAAATATAGATACAATAGAAAAAGTATGTGGACAAAAAAGAGCGTCCGGTGACATTAACATTTGTGGCACGGATGTATCCACAGATATGTTAAGGGCAGCATTTTTCAATGGATATAATGCCCACACCATGGAATTAGATGATGGAAGCCGTTTTGGAATGATTCATTTAGGAGCAGCAGTTATTTCACCTTTAGTTGCAATGATACAAAAGGAAAATATAGATTATAAAAATTTCCTAAAGGCAATAATAATGGGATACGAAATGGCAGTAAGATGCTCCATTGCAATGCAGCCGGAACATAAAAAAAGAGGCTTTCATACATCGGGAACATGTGGAACATTAGGTGCGGCAGTAGCAGTGGCTGTGGCTATGGGATATAACAGGGAACAGCTGAAATCAACCATATCGGCAGCGGCAACCGGTGCAGCAGGAGCGTTGGAAATACAGGAAAACAGCTCTCTGTTGAAACCATATAATTTAGGCCATGCAGCTATGTCAGGGCTTATGGCAGCAGAAATGGGAAAAGCCTCCATTTCAGGTCCCGATGATATACTTGGAGGCAAAAGAGGGGTTTTTCGTTTACTGGGAAAAGATATTAATTTAGATTGCTTTAAAGAAACCGATTATTTTGAAATAGGGAGAATATACGTAAAACCGTATGCAGCATGCAGACATTGCCACACGGCAATAGAAGCAGCACTTAGGCTAAGAAATGGAATAAAAAACACTAAAGACATTAAAGAAATAAATGTTTATACATATAAATTGGCAATTTTAGGGCATGATCACAAAGAAATACAGGGAAAAAGCTCTGCAAAATTAAGTATACCCTACAGCGTGGCAAGTTCAATAATTTTAGGAAAAAGCGATATAACGGCGTTTGAAGAAAACAATATACAAAATGGTGATATTTTAGAGCTTACCAATAAGGTAAATGTTTTTGAGAATGAGGAGTATACAAAAGAGACATCAAATAAGAGAATTTCTAAAGTGGAAGTTGTCATGAAAAATGGAGAAAGATTTTGCAAAGAGATAAAGTACGCAAAGGGTGATCCGGAAAATCCTATGAGCCACAGGGAAATAATTGACAAGTTTAACTATATGATGAAGTGGTGTGGCAAAGAAGATAAAGGAAATGTTATTTTAAATAAATTGGAAAGATAGGAGAAAAGTTATGAAGGAAACCAGAGAATTTTTGAAGTCAATAGGAATGCCGGAAGGGGATGCTTATGACCTTCCTACATCTGAGAAAAGATTCCATGATGGAGGACAGTACCGTTTTGAGGTACCGGGAATACAAAGTCCTAAGGTAATGGAAGCATTACTGGATGAAATGGATAAATATCAGATAAGCTTACACAGAGTAACCCAGACAAAGGGCATTATGATGTTAACAGATAATGAAATAATGGAAATGGTAAAACTGGCTAAGGATTACGGAACGGATTTGATTTTAGCAATAGGACCAAGAGCCACAACAGATACAAGCGCTTCCGTAAATACTCCGGAAGGTGTAAGAATGGGGTATAGGCTTCGGGGTCAGGAGCAGATTGTAAGAGCTGTTGAAGATGTAAAAAGAGCAGCAGCATTTGGATGCCGTTCATTTTTAGTATATGATGAAGGATGCTTATGGCTTCTCAATGAAATGAGAAAAGCAGGAGAAATACCGGCAGATTGCCATTTTAAGATTTCAGCCCATGCAGGACACGGAAATCCATGCTCAGCTAAGTTACTTGAATCCATTGGAGCTAACTCAATTAACCCTGTAAGAGATATCCAGTTACAGATGCTTGCAGCAATGCGTCAGGCAATAGACATACCTATTGATATTCATACTGAAAATCCTAAGTCAACAGGAGGCTTTATAAGACATTACGAAGTGCCTGAAATGATAAGAATTGCAGCACCTATTTACTTAAAGACAGGTGGCTCTGTGGCAAAAACACATAGCTGGGACAGCTCAGAAGCAGATGCAAAGCAGAGGGCAAAACAGGTGTCATTAGTTAAGAGAGTTATAGATGCATATTATCCTGAGGCAATACAGTCACCGAAAGGAAGTATAAGATAGCTATGATACAACAAAAAAAGGCAATTGTTCTTGGGGGGACAAATCCCCATATAGAGTTAATAAAACAGTTACAGAAAAGAAATTATTATGTGATTTTAGTTGATTACCTTGAAAATCCACCTGCTAAGAAATATGCAGATGTTCATATACAGGAAAGCACAATGGATCAGGAAACAGTTTTAAAAATTGCTGCTGAAAATAAAGTAGACCTTGTAATAAGCGCCTGTGTGGATCAGGCAAATATTACGGCGTGTTATGTTGCTGAAAAGTTGGGCCTCACAAAACCTTATACATATGATTTGGCGCACAAAATTACCAATAAGGGTTATATGAAAAAAATCATGGTAAAGGAAGGAATACCAACAACTAAATACGTATATTTAGAGCAAAATCAAAACATTGAGAATTTAGAATTAAGATATCCTGTAATTGTAAAACCGGCAGATGCATGTGCTGCTTCAGGGGTAAAAAAGGCGAATGACATAAAGGAATTATCCGTATATTTTGAAGAGGCAAAAAATGTTAGCAGGACAAAAAGCGTAATAGTAGAAGAATTTTTTACGGGAATAGAAGTAAGTGCTTATTGTTTTGTTGAAAATGGAAACGCCAGGGTTGTAATGATATCTCAACGTATGAGTGTAATTGAAGGGGAGAAAAAAGTCCTAAAGTGTTATGCAACAGTTACGCCACCAAATATTTCAAAAAAAGCATATGAGAAAATAGAAGTAGTAGCTGATAAAATAGCAAAGGCTTTTGGATTAGATAATACTGCTCTTCATGTGCAGTTTTTAATAAATGGTGATGATATAGATGTTATAGAATTTGCACCACGTGTGGGAGGAGGTATAAGCTATTATACAATTTTGCAAAAAACAGGATTTGATATAATTGGTGCCACAATTGATTCATATGAAGAAAAAAAGGTGAAATTATATTTGTCAGATGATGGGTGCTTCTATTCGGTAAATCTTATATATGGGTTACCGGGAATATTTGATCATTTAACAGGCGTTGACGAACTTATAAATGAAGGGGTTATTGAAGGTGTGTTTTATCATAAGACAAAAGGAATGGAAATAGGAAGTGACAGGGCAAGTGCAGGAAGGGTGGCTGCATTTCTTGTAAAGGGAATAACTAAAGAAGAAATGTATAAAAAAATCAAAACTGCCATAGACAGAATTGATGTAATTGACATTGATGGAAATTGCATAATGAGAAAGGATTTGTTTTTAGGTAATTTA
>OKRZ01002102.1_pt1 | contig 14849 bp, 7 predicted proteins | sample 1601141 | NCBI WGS metagenome assembly OKRZ01 (sample SAMEA3541524, study PRJEB24748) | human gut metagenome | biome: human gut; feature: human-associated habitat; material: faeces | place: China | collected 2012
TTCTTTTTCATGTTATTCATTTTAAGTGATTGTTTTTAGAAGTTTTGTAACTGATACAAAAGTAGTGGAAAGGCTTAACTTTGTGTTGCAGGATTGTCCAAAAGGAGTTTGAACTCTGCTTTTCAAGTTTTGATTTTGTTGAAAAAGGTTTTAATTTTCTCCAATATGCCCTAATTAGGGCATATTGGAGAAAAATTATAGATTTTTTTATCAGAAAAAGATTAGTCGCCCCATCCTTGGTTCTGCTTGAAGTTTTCCATCAAACTCATGTCACGAGCTGGGATAGGGAGTAGTTCGTGTTTATTCTTTTGGGTATATTGGTAAGCTACATAGTTTGCTTCCGGATACCAACCAATTAATTTTATATAAGTATTCACTATTGTTTCATAATACATCCCCCAACGTATTAAATCTTGGCGGCGATTTCCTTCGAAAGCGAGTTCATAGGCACGTTCATTCCGGATATATTCTTGGAATCCCTCGTATGATGTTGATTTTAAATCAACAGTTGTATTTGCTTCATTATAAGGAAGTCCATATCCGCGGCGGCGAACCATATTAAGAGCTGCTAATGCTGCATTGTTGGGACCATGATGCCATTCGTTAAGTGCTTCTGCATACATGAGTAATACGTCTGCATAGCGTAATATATACCAATTGACATTTGATTTATCGTTATTCAGTAAGAAGTTGTATTCTTTTACATACTTTTCAGTGTCCCATTTTGCCGGAGTATAATTTTGCTTATTTTTTTGGCCAGCTGTAGGTTTGTCTACTTCCTCCGGTTTTGCCCAGAAAGATTTATCTGGATCATATTTGTAATTGGCTATGGAAAGATCACGGCGTTTATCTCCTTTTTCTTTGTTTAACCAATCTAGGAAGAATGTATGTACTACTTTAACGTTGGCAGCATTACGTCCTCGTGTTCCTGGAATTTCGGTAACTCTGACTCCATTCCATTTACCAATACGCCCTACCGGGTCTTCGCTGGCTGTACCAGTAACAGAATTTGCATAGAAACTTACCTCAATTAAACTTTCCGCCGGATCCCATGTACCATTACATGTATTTTCCCAAAGTTGTTCATAATTATCTAACATATGATGTTTACCGGAGTTGATAAGCTTCTCTGCCGTCAATGCAGCTTGTTTCCATTTCTCTGTATCTTTAATGGGTTCGCCTGCCCAAGTGACATATACACGAGTCAGCAATCCCAATGCACCGCCTTTAGAAAAACGGAATCGAGTGTTAGCACGCAGGGTGTCATCCGATTCAAACGGTAAATTTTCGATAGCAAATTTAAGATCTTCTTCAATGAACTTGTATACGTCACGAGGATCTGCTTGAACGAACTCTGACGGATTTTTAGATGATTCGGATGTGTTAGTAATTAATGCAATGTTACCATACCAACGTACCAACTCAAAATAATACAATGCTCTCAATGCTCTTGCTTCCGCTAAATACATAGTGGCGAGTGCTTGATCGTTTAGATTGTATGTAACCATTTTAACTTCCAGACGCTCTATAAAGTCGTTGGCGCTATAAATAGCACTATATAAGGATGCCCATGTATTTTGCACATACGAATTGTTGGGATTGAATGCATTAGCCGGATATTCACGGAAACTACTGGTACTGTTTCCTTCACATTGTGCCAGGTCATTAGTTAAATCAAATATGCATGATAAGTTCATACCATAAAGGTTATCTGCCACCATGTTGCGGTAAACTCCTAACAATACATTGTTGGCTTCAGATGCATTGTTCATATATTGGTTCTTTCTAATATCTGATTTCGGATCTTCATCCAATAAATCGGAACATGAAGTGAAAGACAATGTGCATAAAGCCAGTGCTGATATATAATATATTAGTTTTTTCATTGTTATACTCGTTTAAAATTGAACATCAAGTCCGAATGTAAATACTCTGCTCTTTGGATATGCACCCCAATCCAGACCGGGAGTCATAGGATTGCTGGCTGCTGTGCTGACTTCCGGATCATATCCGCTATATCCGCTGATGCAGAACAAGTTCTGTGCAGTACCATATATGCGAAGTTTGGATATGTGGATTTTGTTAATCCATTTTTTCGGCAGGCTGTATCCTAATGTCATGTTCTTCAGTCGTAGGAACGAACCGTCTTCTACGAAGCGTGAGTACACGTCTCCCTTTACATACCCTTTCGTTGAGGGTACTTTGTTGGATGCATTGGTAGGACTCCAACGATCGGCAACTTCTGCCAGCATATTGTAGCGCTGGTCTTGTGAACCGGTTGCAAACTGACGGGTTGCGTTGAACACATCATTGCCATAGCTGTATTGTAACATGAAACTAAAATCTATTCCTTTGAAACTAAAAGAGTTGGTGATACCTCCAAACCATTTCGGCATGGCATTACCGATGACTGTGCGGTCGGCGGTAGTGATCTTTCCGTCACCGTTTTGGTCTTTGTATTTTACTACGCCCGGAGCAGCCCCACCATCATAACGTGTGTTGTTCGTAATACCCGGCTTCAAGATGAGTTTTCCTGTAGCGGCTGAAGTGTAGAAATCGTCTACTTGATAAATACCATCGAATTCATAACCGTAAATCAATCCTAATGATTCGCCTACTATGGCACGATAGTCTGATTGAGTATAATTGGTTCTATCGAAGTTAGAATATGCTTCTGCATAATTGGCACCGGAAGATAAAGCTTTCAGTTCATTGCGAATGAATGAAATATTGAAGTCTGTACTCCAGGTAAAATTACGATTTTGGATATTAGTGCTATTAATAGCCAATTCGATACCGCGATTCTGGATTTTACCAATATTCTGCATTTGTGATGAGAATCCGGTAACATACGCTAGGTTTTGCGCAAGTAGCAAGTCTTTGGTATTCTTGATAAAGAAATCAGCTGTAACATTCAGGCGATTATCAAAGAACCCAAGGTCAACACCTAGATTGGTAGTACTTGAACCTTCCCATTTCAAATTTTTATTCTTCAGGTGAGATTGAGTCAGTACAGTGGAAGTTGTGTTACCAATACCATATTTACTTTGTGTATAGAGGTCTAATGACAGGAAATTAGCAATACGGTCGTTACCTACAATACCCCATCCTAAACGAAGTTTCATGTTAGATACAAAAGGAAGATTCTGTTTCATAAATTTTTCTTCCGAGATACGCCATGCAGCGGAGAAAGCCGGGAAAAATCCCCATTTATTTTTGTATGAGAAAACAGTAGAACCATCCGCACGTACAGTAGCTGTCAGCATATATTTGTCGTTGAATGAATAATTTCCCCGCGCAAAAAATGATAACATGGTTTTATCTCCAAACGAGGTGTTTACTTTACTGGGAACTGCACCTAGACCTAGATTGTCATTACCGATATTATCTGAAGGGAAATTTTTTGCTTGTCCCAATAAGAATTCGGAACTTCTGTATGCGAGTTCCTCACCTAACATTATTTCATAACGATGTTGCTTTATTTTTTCTACCCATGTTAACTGGTTGTAATTGGTCCAACGTTTTTCGCGTCCCATCTGAGTTTCTCCATAAGGCATTTGACCGTTAGTGTAGGCCTGTCTTGTCTGAGTTTTGTAGAATACATCTCTACGGGTGTTGGTCGTATTGTATGTACCAGCTGTTTTAAATGTTAATTTCTTAGTGATTTTTGCAGTAAGAGACAAATTGGCACTCCACATTTCAGAGCGCTTGTTGTCTGTCGTATTTTCAGCTTGTAGGATGGGGTTCACCTGTGCTAGACTTTCGCCTGTTTCCAACATAGCCGGGTCGATGGCACTGGCTAGTAATTCTTCATTGGTTTTAGCCAGACCTCCTGTAGGACGTGATCTTAATATCTGTCCTAACATATTGAAACGTCCTCCATCACCGGAAGTTCCGGCACCTTCTTTCAATGTATTGGAATAATTGATAGTAGCATCGGCTGTAATATACTTATTAATCTTCTGATTGATACGAACTTTACCGGTTGTTTTAGTAAAACCGCTATTTCTGAAAATACCGTTTTCTTTGTAATGAGAGAAAGAAGCAGAGTATTTGGTACCGTCATTACCTCCTGTTACGGAAATGTTATGATCTTGCGACCAAGTAGGACTGAAAGTTTCTCCTTGCCAATCTACAGATTCTACTCCAATATAGTCGTCCAAAGTACGATATTTGTAATACTCCCCTGTTTCGGGATTGATTTCGTTGCGGTAATAACCGGGGATAAACTTGGTATCTAGTTCTCCCTGTAGTTTTACAAATTCATAGGCGTTGAGCAAGTCTAATTGTTTGGTGATTTTACGATAAGTAGCAGAACCATTGTAGCTGACTACTGGTCTACCTACCTTACCTGATTTAGTGGTTACCATCACTACACCATTAGCTGCGCGCGCACCGTAAATAGCTGATGAAGAAGCATCTTTTAGAATTTGAATAGATTCAATATCAGAGTTTGCCAAGTAGTCAATGTTGTCAACTTGGAAACCGTCAACAATGTAAAGGGGAGTAGCGTCACCGTTTAATGTTCCTACACCACGAATCTTAATATCAAATCCTGCGCCTGGAGTTCCGTCAGTTTGGGTAATTTGTACACCGGCCACTTGACCTCCTAAAGCTGCCATAACAGAACTACTTTTAAATTCTTCTATATCCTTGGCGGCAACAGAAGCTACAGAACCAGTCAAGTCACTTTTTTTCATAGAACCATAACCCACTACAATAACTTCATCAAGCACTGCATTGTCCGGTTCCATTTTAATGTTTAACTTTTTGTCTGTTTGCGCAATTTTCACTTCTTGATTTTTATAACCAATATAGCTGAATACCAGTGTCGAACCTTTTGAGGCTTGAATAGTAAAATTACCATCAAAATCTGTTGTCGCTCCAGTTTGACTTCCTTTGACCATGACGGTAGCACCAATCATAGGCATGTCTGTTTCGTCTACTACCACACCTTTGACGTTTTGTGCCGAAACACAGATTGTAGCTATGAGAGCTAAGAGGGTGAACCACCCTCTTTTGCTTATTGCTTTTGTATATATATTGTACATAATTGTAATGTCTTTTAATTTAGAAATTTTCATCAAACCATATCAATAATGGGAATGCTTTGGGACAATTCTTATCAGAGCTTAATTTGCCTGAATCTCCATCTGTTCTATAGGTCATTTGACCAGTCATAATACCATTGGCAAATTGTCCGTTTTCTTCTCCATACGTAGGATCACCAAACCATTTGTTGGGATTAATGGTAACAGCCCATCCTTTGGTCGGGTCGACATAACCTAATGCATCTGATAACTTCTTATTAATTTTGTTAGAAATTCCATCATAATAGGACATAGGTGCTCTTGCTCCATAATTGGGTGCTGTTGATCCGTAATAATTACGCCATACTTGGTTCATAAATACTGTTGCATCTACTTTATCTCCAGTAGTGATTGCTCCCGATTTATGTGTTTTAGGCCCTTCCAGATTTTGATAACGGAATGAACGACGATAATCCATTACAAATTGTGAAACATCTGTTACTCCGACTAACGTAGGTTCTACAGAAATTCCTCCCTTTCTTGGATTTACTTTGAATACAAATGGAGTATATTCTATTCTAATAGGATTTGTACTAGGATTAAAGTCAAAAGCAACGAATGTTTTGAAAGTTCTTGCAAGATCACCTTCTCCGGCAGTGGCTTCTATTATAAGATAAGCCATAGGAGCATCAGCTTCTTTGAAATTATCCGGGGAGAATCGGACTACACCTGTTGCTTCATCAATCATAGGATATCCTGTTTGATTAGGATCGTCTAAATTGAATTTAGTGGCTATCTTCCATTTGAAAACAATACCTTTATCATCTAAATTCGTTTCTGGAGTTAAAACCAAACTACCCAATTCTGCTGCACTTCTAATACGATATTGTGAAGCTTCTGTTGCCTTATCCAATCCGAGGTTATTACCGTAATATACATACACTATATTATTAGGATTTGGAGTAACTGTTAATAAGAAAGTTGTGATAGTCGGATTTCCCTTACTGTTATCAGCTTGTACCTTAACTTCATATCTGCCTTCTGGTATACTATTTCCTTTTTTTGCAGTGATCTTACCATTACTCGGATTGATAGTCAATTGTCCTTCAAACTTTTGGTCAAGGTCTACGAATGAATAGGTGACATAGTTTCCTTGCATTCCTTCTTTGGGTTGAGTTGATATAGGCGCGTATTGTGCTATCTCTAAAGCTGCGTATTCAAATCCTGATATAGGAGTGATTTCATCAACTACTTGAATTGTGAATTTAGTTGGCATTTCTACACCTTCAGGAGCGAATTTGTTGGAAACTTTTATAGTGATTTCATAGTTTCCGGCTTCTGTGATACCATGTCCTTTAGCGATTGATATAGCTCCGGTTGTTTCATTGATAGTCACTTTTCCTTCTGCTATTTCCGGAATAATGTTAGCTATACTGAACTTAGCTTCCTCTGTTGAACCTTCAATGACAGGTATAGGACTGATATATTCAGTTTGTCCGTTCGTTTCAGACTCTTTCTCCATGATACCTTTATTGGTAGCGTTATACGTTACATCTATTGGTTTGGAAGTCAGATTGAATGTGATAGCATCAGCAAATATACCTTCTCCTGCTAAAGTAGTCAGTTTTAATGATACTTTGTGCAAACCCGGTTTCATCTTCTTTATAGCCTCTTCATCTGGATTAATAGAAATAACTCCACTTTGAGAAATTTTGAAGAATTCTTTCTCCGGACCATCTGCTATTGCATAACCGCCGCTGGGGATTGTGACGTGTTCACCTTCTGTTATTACTTTTGCAGTAGCTTTCGATTCTCCAATTTCTTCAAAGTCGATTTCAATATAATCAGGTTCTACTTTAATTCCATCGGGAACGCTGGGCAACATTTTTACTTGTATGGCATCTTTGAATTCATGGTAGTTGCCATTGCTATTACATCCTACAGAGATGGAATATAATCCCACCGGTAGATTATCAGAGTTAACAATTCGAACACTACCATCCTTGCTGTCAATGATAAATGATTCGGATGTGTATGGTTCACCATTAAAAGTGATTCCGGTGATAACGAAATCTGTCGGTTCACCTCCTGTATATGTAGGCTTTTCAATCACTGCATTCATTGATGGACCTATATCAGTGAGGCTGTAATAATAGATGGCAAAGCCAGTTGTGTTGGTAGTCTCTGTATCCGTGCATGAGAAGCCTGTAAGAGTCAGGACTACTATAGATAAGATTGCCAGGAATCTAGAGGTTAGTTTTTTTAAATTCATAGTGTTATGATATTAGTTATTATTTTCTGGTATTGTATAGCTTAACTCATAAGGAGTACCATTTACCGTGACTTTGATAGCAACAGCTTTTCCTGTGTAACCTCCATCGGTAAATTCAGCATTAATTGTGGTACCTGTTGGATTGGAAGTCGGGTATATGACGGTAATAGCACGAATTGTTTTTCTATCTTTGTTCTTTCTAAGTGAAATTTTATATCCTAAACGATTTTCAATATTAACCACACCATGATCATTGGATACGTTGCTTTTAAAAGTTGCAGATGAATCATAATCTTCAGATGATGTATAAATAACAATATTGTTATTATCACTGTAGTTAGTATGTATGCCATGGGCTGCTTTGGAATTCGAATTGTCGAAAGTTATTTCATTTTCAGGTGCACAAAGATTGAAATTCAAATTGTATTTGCCTGTATTATACGCTTCTTCAGGATTTTTCATGTATAATTCATCAACAAGCACAAAGAACTCTTTGTTGGCGTGGAATACAGAACGTCTATGGGTTAGAGATGAATTTTCGTATGGTTCATTCTCTGTAACTATGTAATTTGTATTGTCTTGTGTTCCTTTATGGACATAATGGCCTTCCATCTTATTGATATTTGTGGTCGTAATCGTCATTGTATTATGCCAGAAACTTTGGTTATATTTATCTCTGGCGGGATCACCACTATATGCATATACACCTGCATCAGGGAAGAAGTTACGTCCTTTATGGAATAAGCTGAATGTATTATTATCCGCTTGACAATGCCATTTCTTTTTAGGATTATAGTTGTTCTTTAAAATGAACATGGACACTTTACTAGGGTCTTGATCCCATCCATTACGTAGCATGTAATAACCGGAATATTCGTATGCTTTTAATGTATAAGTTGGTTTTTTACCTTCTTTACCTTGGGTAGCCATCCATTTCATACCTTCGTTGTCCGGAAACATCTGTGCATAGCGTGTGAAATTCTTTATCAACATACTCTTTTGCATACGTCCTGAACGAGTGTCGTTAAAATTTTCTACAGAGTAGTTCGGATAAACTAAGTCCATCACAAATTCTGTTGCTTTACGTAAGGACGGCATATAATCGGCTGAAAAATAATGTGCTTTATTATTCTCTTTAGCCACTTCGTAGGCGTTATAGAAGTCTGAAATAGCACCTACATGATAACTCGGGTCAAGCTCGTTTTGTATACCGTCGGGATTGAACTGTTCTTTTATTTGTTCATTTAATTTGCGGGTACCTTCTTCCACCCATTCTTCTGCTTTCTTTAGTTCTGGGAATAAAACACCAGCTAAAGTCAGTGAATATAACTGTGTTACTAATATATTACCTTCCGGTTTATAGAGTTTGCGGATGCTCTCCACTTGATCTACATACTGAGTGAGAAAGATGGATAACCATTCAGGAGTGAAATTGGCAGAATGTATATAATAGGTCATTAAATCTGCTTGTGAGCTAACTCGCTCTGCGATTTGTAATCCGGACCATGGAAAATATTCATCCTTAATAACTTCCGGACATGGATAATTTTTCATCCAATCGGTGAAAACTTCTTTCCAAGACAGTATGTATTTCTCGTCTTTAGTCATGTAATACGCTTTAGCTTGAGGTACCATCCACTGATGACGATGACGCTGATATTTGAACTCATTATCTGTTATGCCGTCAACCTTTAAGTCCCAATTTATTGTTCCATCACTATTTTTGAAAGAATAGTAAATATCTTTCGACTCGTCTCTAACTCCATCGGTTTCTCCTCTAGTTTCAGGGAAGTTCCTTACATAAAAGCGATAGTCCAGAGCTTGATTTGCAATGTTTAGTTCCACTGCTGATGCTGTAGTTCCTAAAAGAGTTACATTCGGGTTTACTACATCTGTACGCATGCGATAATAATCTAGTAATGCATTAGCAGCTAATTGATAGTTTCCTGCTTCATAGTACTGTTTTACTTTTTCTAGACCTTTATAATCTAGATTGATAACTTCAAATAGTTTTTTTTCAATTCCTTCACCTTCATCGGGAAGAATGTTTTCTTTGTCGTTGTTGGGTTCTCCAATGATTAATTCGTCTTTGTCGTCTGTGCAATTAGACAGAAAGAACATTGCGAATAAACAAATAAAGATGTTCTTCATACTTTATTAGGTTTTAATTATTAAAAGTTATATTTTACTGTTTGCAAATGTAATCTGTTTATTTAGAAATGATGATTTGTCCTGTTCACACTTTGTTCAAAAAATGATTTTTTGATATTAATATTGTTGAATCATATATTAATAATGTTTAGAAAAACGGTTTTTAGGCTGATATTAAGCTTTTTATACATCATAATGTAACTTTCATTATTCTTTTATGAAATGAACTAATTCATTTTGATACGGGAGGGAAACGGTACGGAGACGAACTAAACGCTAGTTGTCAATAAGAGATAAGCTGTCTTAATACTGTGTTTAGTTTCCTATCTTCTATAAATAATAATTAGCTCTACATTCTAGTTTGTGTTCTACTTAAGTCGAACGATAGAACCACTTAAGTTGAACTATCGCTCCACTTAAGTGGAACGCAAATTTATTAGGGAACGAAGAAAATAATAGCTCCAAGAAGAATTATTAAAAAGACTATTGTGCTAGATTAATCCTTGTAACTATGAATTTAGCTCAAAACCCTACTGAAAAAAGAAAAGTACTGTTTTATACATTGGGGTTGTTTGTTATGTATAAACTCTCTTCCAATCCAAAAATATTATGATTTTTATGGATTGGATTCCGTAAAAATCATAATATTTTTGGATTTACCTCTCTAGTTGTTTATCCCTTTGCCTTCTTAATATACTCTGTAGGCAAACATCCGAAATACTTTTTGAAACTCGTAGCAAAGTAAGACGGCGTATTAAATCCTACCATTGTGCTGACTTCTGCTATTGTATAACGGCCATCCTTCAGTAGTTTTGCCGCTTCATTGAAACGAATCTTGCGTATAAAGTCGATAGTCGATTCACCTGTGATAGCTTTCAATTTGAGGTGCAGATTAGAACGGCTCATATTCATTTCTCTGGCGAACTCGTCGGTAGAGAATTCAATATTATCCATATTCTTTTCTACGATGGCAACGGCACGTTTCAACAAAGCTTCATCCATGGCGTTAAACGTAATCTTTTCCGGTTCCACTTCCAGGGATTTGGAATACCGTTCAAGCATACGCCTGCGGGTACGCATCATATTCTGTATCTTCGTAGTCAGGATAGCCAGCGAGAATGGTTTCGGGATATAATCATCCGCGCCCATTTGCAGGCCTTCCATCTGATCTTTGGTTTCGCTTTTGGCAGACAGGATAATCACAGGAATGTGACAGGTACGGATATTCTGCTTCACATTCTTGCATAGCTTGATACCATCCATCACAGGCATCATGACATCAGTCACAATAATGTCCACTTCATTCTCTTTCAGCTTTTCCAGGGCTTCTTCACCATTTCCGGCTTCCAGTGTATTGAAAAGTTCGGCAAGTCCGCTACTTAGATAATGGCGGATTTCATTATTGTCTTCTACGATAAGAATCGTACCACGTTTCTTGTCACCAGTTTCGATCGTTTCGTTTTCTACTTTTTCCGTATCAATGAAATACATCTCTTTCGAGTTGGTAGAATAAACTTGGTCCTCCTCATTTTTCGCGTCATTAGAAGCTAATTCGGAAGATTTGTAGATGTTTATATCCTGTGGCAGATAAACAGAGAAAGTACTGCCTTTGCCTTCTTCACTGTCTAACTCAATACGTCCGTGATGCAGTTCCACCAAACGCTGTACCAATGACAGCCCGATGCCGCTTCCTACGTGCTCACTCTCTATCTGATAGAAACGTTCGAATATTTTTCCCTGCTTGTTGATAGGAATACCAATACCGGTATCACTAACTTGCAGTACCAGCCAATTGTTTTCCTCTTTCAACGTAACAGTAATGCTTTGCCCGCTTTCTGTATATTTGAAAGCATTTGAAAGCAGGTTATTAACAATCAGTTCCAGATAATTCGGATCGAAAAGTTCCTCTTTTTCTTCCAGTTCGGAGTGGAGAGTATAAGTAATCTTCTTGTGGCGTGCCAGTTTATCGTAGAACAAGAAATTATCCTGTATCAGTTGATGCGCATTCTCTTTCTTCACTTTCAGCTCGAAAACTCCCAATTCGGCACGGCGATAATCCATCAACTGGTTGACAAGATGCAACAGACGATTGGCGTTGCGTTGGATATATTCCAGTTGGTTACGAGTCCAGCGATCACTAATCTTATTGATTATTTCTTGTAAAGGAGCTAAGATGAGAGTTAATGGCGTGCGAAGCTCGTGCGAAATATTGATGAAGAAACGCATCTTCATCTGGTTGATTTCTTCTTGATGCTCCTTGTCCCTGCGTTCAAGTTCCAGTTCCGCTTCCATACTCTTACGCATCCAGAAGAAGCGGAAGACGAAAGTGATAAACCCGATAAAAGTGGCGAGGAAAATCATGATTGCCCACCAGGTCTTGTACCATATAGGGAGAACTATGATTTCCAACATTGTAGGTACAGTATTCCATTTTCCGTCACTATTGGCAGCTTTTACCAAAAAGTGATAAGTGCCTTGTGGCAGGTTGGAGTAGGAGACAGTACGTTTATCTGTCAGATAATACCACTCTTTGTCATATCCTTCCAGTTTATAAGCGAAAGTATTATGTTGTCCCGAAATATAATTGGATACTACAAATTCAATCGTGAAAGCAGTTTGCCATGATTTCAAGGTGATACTTTCTGTCTCATTGATATTCTTAGTCAGGATACCGGTTTCATCATCCGGGCGAACTGTTTTGTTAAACAGTTGAAGTTTAGTGATAACTACCGGAGGCGTATAAGGGTTATCCAGCAACAGTTCCGGGCGGAAAGTAGTGATCCCGTTGATACCTCCGAAATACATCTGGCCGCTTGAAGTACGGCAGAACGAAGAAGTATTAAACTGATTACTCTGTAATCCGTCGGATTCCGTAAAATTACGGAACCTCTCTGTTTCCGGATTGAAACAGGAAATACCACGGTTGGTACTTACCCAAAGACGTCCGAAAGTATCTTCCAGAATACCATATACCACATTGTTAGGCAAACCGTTAGCCGTAGTATATCGTTTGATTTTCTTCTCTTTTTCATTAAAACAGTAGAAACCTTCACGCGTACCTACCCAGATGATACCGTTGGCAGCCTCGTAAATGCAATTGGTAAACGTCTTTGTTACAGATGATTCCGGCAGAATAGGCACCTTTTCTATCTCGATTCCTTCCTGCTGAAAGACAGATATACCTTCCTCACCCCCGACCCAAAGCCGTTTATGGGAATCTCTGAACAGGATTGTGATTCGTTGTGAAGTAAATGGAGTACCGTCCTTTTCCTTATCAATGGTGGTAAAACTCTTTTTTTCCGGGTTAAAACTAACCAGAGCACTTAATGTCCCCAATAAGAGATTTCCCCCTTTATCAGGAAGAATTGCATATACATTCTCATTCACCAACTGGCTGTTCAGCTGATTGAAACTTTCCATTTTTCCACTGTTTCGATGGAGGACAGTCAGTCCGCCGGCATGTGTCCCTATATATACAAGTGATTTTTGTTCATCTACATATACGGCTTTGATATTGTTGGAACCAATACCGATTTCCCGTTCGTCTTCCTGTAAGATATAGTGCGTAAACTGTTGTGTCTTTGTATTATACAGATTCAAACCACCATCATTCGTTCCTATCCATAAGTTCTTATCCTTATCTTCCGTAATGCAGCTGACTACGTTATCGCTTAGAGAATTCTTATAGGGAATACGCTGGATATTCTTGAATCTGTTGCGGATAGGATGGTAATAGTTCAATCCCCCGAAATAGGTTCCAAGCCACATACCTCCTTGCGAATCCATAAAGATACTGCGAACCGAACGTTGTGACAAACTGCCGTTTTCTACCGGATTGCTACTGTAGGAAACGAAAGAATCGCTTCCTTCATGATAAATGTTTAGATCATTGAACGTTCCTATCCATAAGCGATTTTGCGAATCCAGTGCCAGAGAGCGGATATAATTGGAACTGATACTTTTAGGATTGGAAGAAGAATGATGATAAGCCTTGACCTCTTTCGTTTTCGGATTGAGCAGAAGCAGACCGGCTCCTTCGGTAGCTACCCATATACGGGTAGGAGATTGCTGCAAAATGGCTTGAATCTGTTTTGTTTCCGTTATCGGAGTAATCTTTTCCAGTTTCTTTTGAGGAATGGAATAGCTGTAAAGCCCGTCGACCGGGGTACCGATATAGATAATATCCCCCTGTCTGTAAAGAGCTGAAGCTATAAGCTTGTGCATAGCGGTACTAAAAGAATCGTCTACAAACTTGGATTCTTTAATATCGAACATGGTCAGTCCTTCCTGTGTGCTTATAAGCAACTGTTCCGGTGAGATTTCTGCAATACCATTGATTTGTTGCCGTTTGCCCTTTTTCTCGTAGAAGAAATTTCTGAATTTGTCTTTTTCTTCGTCATAATATGACAAACCATCCCGCGTACCGATCCAGACACGTCCCTGACTGTCAGTCTTTACGATTCGTGAAATGTCATTAGCAATACTGTTCGGATCCTCTTCATTATGTTGATAAACTGTAAATGAATACCCGTCATACTTGTTTACTCCATCATAGGTAGCGAACCACATATTACCTCTTTGGTCCTGATCGATAGAGAATACGGTGCTTTGTGACAATCCTTCGTTAATAGAAATATAAGAGAAGTTAATTTGCTCCGGAACTTCAGAAAAAACGCAATTAACCCCTATACATAGAAAGAGTAGACAGATTGTTGTTTTTTTAAGGCTGTTCATTATTAGTTCATAAGATTAATAATGGCATCAAAGATAGCAAAATCTTTTATATGGAGGTATTCAATAGAGAGAAAGTAAATATAGGGAATGAAAAAATACCACCAATTATACAGATTAGCACGGATTTTTATATCGACAATCTTCGAATTACAATTAAATCTGTGTTAATCTGTGTAATCGGTGGTGAAACTTGAAACTGGTAGGTAATTTATTTAGCTAAATCTCCTATCTCGTCTAAATTCTTCTGAATATCTTCGTCATTCAATGTATAATTCACCAGATCACCGGCCAAATACTTGTCATAAGAAGCCATATCGATCAGACCATGTCCCGAAAGATTGAACAGAATCACTTTCTCTTCTCCTGTCTCCTTACATTTGTTAGCTTCGCGGATAGCCGCTGCAATAGCGTGGCTGGATTCGGGAGCCGGAATAATACCTTCGGACTGCGCAAACAGACAACCGGCTTCGAAAGACTCCAGTTGCTGTATATCTACCGCTTCCATCAGATTATCTTTGAGCAACTGTGAAACGATTACACCTGCGCCGTGATAACGAAGCCCACCGGCATGGATATGAGCAGGAGCAAAATTATGTCCCAAAGTGAACATCGGCAGCAATGGAGTATATCCGGCTTCATCACCGAAGTCATATTGGAATTTA
>OKRZ01002116.1_pt1 | contig 14773 bp, 21 predicted proteins | sample 1601141 | NCBI WGS metagenome assembly OKRZ01 (sample SAMEA3541524, study PRJEB24748) | human gut metagenome | biome: human gut; feature: human-associated habitat; material: faeces | place: China | collected 2012
GGATTGCTTTCCATATCTTTTCTTGTACTTATCCAAAAAAGGCTTGAAGGTCAGGTTTTCGGGCAAAATGGATCGCTCGACGCAGGCAGACAACACCGCTGTCCTGCAGAGAGGACCGCAGCATTGCCGTCTGCACGTCATGGCGCTTTTCCCTGTGTCGCTCGTATGGGCGGGAACGTACCTGCCGTGCTGGTATACGGTTGTCAAGCTACAAGTGAACTGCGAATTTTTCGTCGTTCACTTAGTAGCCCAGGAAAAAGGGCAAAATATAACGCACCTCAAAAATATTTTTTCAGTTTTTTTCGGAGCCGATAAATGCGCATACTGACCGCATACTTATCTAAGTCCATCATATGGGCAATTTCCGAGTCACTGTATCCCTCCATCCTCATAAGTAAGATTTCAAGAGTCAGTTTATCCGCCTTTCTCAGAATATCAAACAACTGCTCATTTCCGATTTCGTCCAGTAAATCTTCCATTGTCCTCACTGGTGGAAGCTGTTCTTCTTGTTGCTCAATCTCCTCTAGTTCATCCCGCCATCGCTGCTGGTACTGCCGTTCCTTATTGAACTGCTGCCAGTCGTATGTATGCAGGCGCTGGATCGTATCTTCATCGACACCCAGCTCCCTCCGTTGTTTTTCTTCTTTCTCTTTCCAATTGAGCCATTCTATTTCTGCCCTTCGATGGTTGTATGCCATCGCCTTTTCCTCCAATCAATCTGAAATTCAAAAATTCAGATTGATCGGAGGTGCACGTGACCAATATACTGCCATATTTACCGCTGGCTATGAAATATCAATATCATTAATAAAAAAAGAAAGCAGCCAAGCACGAACTGTGCATTGGCTGCCTTAAAGTATGTAGAGCATAAATTAGCTCAAATCTTATTTCATAAACGCCCAAGTGTTATAGCAACTGATTCCAATGATAACAAACATCAGCACGACAAACAGCTTCTCCACTTGTTTATTATCGATTCGCTTGTTGACCAACCGCCCGACAACACCGCCACCGATTCCCCCGACCACCATCAAAACCAGCCAGAGCCATTCAAACTCCGGCACGGTTTTTGTAAACAGCGTTGTCGCAATACTTGTAATCTGAGAAACTAAAATAATGTACAAACTGTTCTGGGCTGCTGTTTTTGTGGACATAGAAAAGAAATAGTACAGAACCACCAGATTAATCGGCCCGCCGCCGATTCCCAAAAAGCTTGACATAATACCAAGTGCCACGCCTATTGTCACACAGGGAATTGGCCCTTGAATCTGACGCGTTTTTATATGCGCTTTGTTTACCGTATAGGCAAGCGTATAAATTGTGATGATTGCGAGACATCCGGCCTGTACACCCCCCACCATATTCGGGTTGGAAGTGGCTTCCTTGACGGCAGTAAACAGTTGTTTGCCGAAAACACCACCAATTGCCGCGCCCAGCGCCAGCGGTGTCCCTGTTTTGAAGTCCACTGTACTGTCATGTGCCAGCAATCCCCTGCCAACAGAGTACAAACTCATTGAAAGCACCGTACAGCCCGATAAAAAGCTGATCGTAGACACACTGGCCATTTGGAATAAACCCAGAGTCGGTTTGATGATAACTCCACCGCCAATCCCGCAAATCGCACCTGCTGTCGAGGCCAAAAAACTAATTAGGGACGCTAAAATTGACACCCTAAACTCCCCTCTTATCCTCTTACCACTTTTTCATACACTGCACCCAACTTCGGCCACGCATATTCAAAGAAATGCTCGTAGGCTGTGCAGTAATAATTTCGACCAATGCCATCTTGATAATAGTCCCTATCTCTTCGGCATCCTCCACGGCACAGTTGATACCATCTGCATATCTTGCACTTTTCGTCTACTGCACAGCTCTGCTCTATAAATCCAATCTCTTTCCGTCTGGCATCTATTTGGGAAAGCGTATCTATATTCAGATTCCCTAGCTTATACTGATCCAGCATATAGAAATCGCAAGGATACACGCTGCCGTCTGCTTCCACAACATACTGCATCCCGCATGTTCCCAACATGCCGCAGGCCTCCGGCGGCTGGCCGTTCAGCATTATGTGGATTGCAAGCTGTGCCTGTGCCGAGTCCAATTCGCTGCTACGCCCACATTCTCCAGCAGAAGCGCGGTATGCCACCGTCTCCAGCTTTCCGGGCACATATTTTGTCTTGAATACCGTTTTGCATAAGTCGATAAGCATAAAAGAATATTCAAAGTTCAATTACAGGGATATCTAAAACTTTGGCAACAGCAATCATCGCGTCCGCGACGTCCTGCCAGACGACGCTGTAGTGGTGGCTCATGCCGCTCTCCGCGATTTTCTGCACCAGCTCGAGCACGGGCGTATCCACTTTCACGTTGACCATCGCGCCGCGCGTGTTGCGCGTCGTGGGCAGCGCCTCGCCGCGCAGCAGAAACAGACGGTACTGGCCGTCGATGTTCGTGAACCGGGCGGCCGTCACCGGGCCGCTCTTGAGCGCGCACCAGAATGCCGTGCCCTGTCCCGCCAGCGGATGGTTGCACATCGTCACGCCGTCCGACACATCGTGCAGACTGGGCGCGGCGTTGCCGCAATGCCAGAACGTCACGGTGTTCTCCGACTCGTCGATGTTGATGAGGTCGGTGATGAACGTCGGCTGATCGGTAAGCATCGTCTGGACGATCGCCGCAAGGCCCGCGTCCACATCGCCCTCGCAGGAAAGGCCGATGCCCTCGTCCGCCAGACGGCCGATGACCGCGCAGGGCGTGGTGTGCAGGTTTCCCATCTCGGGCCAGCACTTGAGCGCCGAATACTCGTATCCCTGTTTCGCGACAAGCTGCTTGAGCGCGAGATACAGGCGGGCGTGGTTCTCGAGATGCCCGTCGGGCAGGGCCTTCGTGTCCCAGTCGCCGTCGATCCGCGCCATCTCCGCTTCGACTTCGCTCCACGGCAGCTCCGCCATCGTGTCGAACACGACCTTGAGATCTGTCTCTTCGAAGTTGATGCCGAACACACGGCGAATCACCGTCTCGTCGAAGGCGCAGTTGTAGAATGCGGTGGGGCGGTAGCCGAACAGGCCGAACGTGAAGCCCTGCAGGTTCTTGATAACCGCGTACGCCGAGATGAGATTTGAAATCTCTGTTTTGACCCGCGCTTCTTCCTTGTCTCCGAAGATTACAGAATGCGGCGCATGGATGCGCGCGAGGCTTGCGCCGTTCATGGTCGCGCTGCACAGCGCGTTGGCGTACAACCGGTCCTGACGCTCCCATTTCTCTTCCCGCGGCGCCCAGAGGACAATTGGGCAGCGGCACTTGTCCGCCAGACCGCACGGGATGTCGTCGCCCGTGAATGCACCGTACACGAGGACGATGAGATCCACTTTGTTCTCCGTGAAGTACGCCGCGCACTCATTCATATCGTCTTTCGAACTGACAAGGCGCGGGAAGCGGAACACTTCCGCATGTTCCGCATTCTGCTCCAGCCAGTCGCCGTATTCTTTCAGACGCTTCTCCGGCAGTTCGCGCGGCCAGCGGCCGGACAGCGTCACAACAAAACCGATGTTCAGTTTTTTCTTCATGATATGAAACCTCCTATGTTCGTTTGCATCAATGTAAACTCGAGTGTACATCTGCCTTTATTATAGTGCGGGAACCGCTTGCTGTCAACCGGGAATGCTGTTTCGGGCCGTCTGATTCGAATGCGGACGAAGGCACCGCTCTCCCTGCTCCCACGAAACCTCCACGACACCGATCCCCGCTTTGCGGCTGAACGGAGCCGTTCTGTCGTTGCCAAACATCGTAAAGCGGAGGCGTCCTTCGCGGTCGTAAAACAGACAGCCGTGACCGCCGTGAGGAATCAGTAACCGCCGCTTTGAATAGGGGCCATGCCTGATTCGGCATTATTCCGTGATCCATTCAGGGATGGGCTTCGTCAGGAACACTTCGTACTCCGATGCCGTGATGTCAATGGCGTCCTGCATGCCCGCACGGAAAACATACGAGGCGATGGTATCTGCCGTGTCATAGACCACCGGGCTGTAGAGCAGAATGTTTTTTTCCGCGCTCATGCTCATAATCTGGCCCATGCGCATGATGAGCTGGATGGAAATGATCGGAACAAGCGCCGGCAGCGTGATGTGACGGATCTGTTGGAACCGTCCTGCACCGTCAATGGCCGCCGCTTCGTACAGCGACTGGTCCACGCCCGACAGGGTGGCCGGATAGATGATGCTGCCCCAACCGATGTTTTTCCAGATGCCGCTGAGGACATAAACAACAATGTAATAGACCTTGTTGCTCAGCAGATTCTGCGGTTCCATTCCAAAGTACGTCAGGAAGTGAGTAATCACACCTTGACTGGATACGAAATCGACAACGATGCCGCACGCGACGACCAGTGAAATAAAGTGCGGCAGATACGAAATGTAAAACTTCCGCGGAGGATTATTTTTTTTGCTTTTGCCTCCCACCACAAATTCTGCAGCCCCTCAAAAAATACACATTGCATTTATTTTTCGTTGTTGCACCGTCAAAAAAGCCGTGTTCTACACAAAAGGATGCAGAGCGCGGCTCTTGTACCTCGAGGTCAATCTGCCGCGGGTTGACCCGCCTGTCGCACGGTCTGGCGCATCTGCCGGTACTGTCCCGGCGTCATTCCCTCGACCTGTTTGAATTTTCTCATGAAGTTCGCAACATCCACATATCCGGAGTCCAGCACGATGGTTTTGATCTGCTCGTCGGTCGTCTCCAGCTTCTGCTTCACGTACGCGATCCTCAGCTTTGTGATGTAACTGGAAAAGGATTCGCCCGTCTCGTCCTTGAAGCTCTTGCTCGCATAGGTGTACGAAAGCCCGAATTCCTCTGCGAGCGTGTTCAGCGAGATCGTGTTGCTGCGGAAATGCTCCTGAACGTACTCGAGAAGCGACATTTTGGTGGCGAAGCGGTTCTGGTTCTTTTCATTCTCCACTTTCTGCGTCAGATGCACAATCTCCTGTTCGATCACCTTGCAGATCTCCTGCGGATCTTCCAGCATCGACATCTTTGAAATCTCGTGCGCCTTCATCGGCATTTTCAGTGAAACCGCAATTTTCACCATCATGTTGATGATATCGTAATGCAGGCACTTCTGGATGATCAGCGAAGGCGCGGCGCTCTCGATCTTCCGGAAGACTTCCCGCATCACGCCGATGGCCGTTTCCGAGCTTCCGTTGCGGATGCTCTGTTCGATCAAGGCGCGCTCAACGTACGGATACACAAATCCCTCCTCCTGCTGCAGATCGTTCCGGAACAGGAAGAGTCGGGCGTGGGAAGTCTCCATTTTTTCATTGACCGCCACGATCGCCTCGACATAGGCGTTGTCGATTTTGAACGGATTGTCGTAAACCTGCCCACAGCCCGTCAGGAACGGCCCGTCAATGTCCGCCCCGATGGCCCTGGCGACGAGCTCTGCGAGCTGTATCCGGTCGGCGTCCTTCCGCTGCATGTTCACGATCACGACGATCTGGTTGTCCTCGAGACGGTGGAGCACATACAGATGCATCTCTTCACTTGCAAGCGCGGCGATGTCGCAGACGATCCGGTGCGACTGCTCCGGCAGAAGCTCGATCTTATCCAGCATACACACCAGAACGCCGAAATACGGATGCTCAAATTCCAACTGGGTGCACATTAAATAATAGGAAAGGCTACGCTCGTCGCCGTCGCGTATCGTTCCTTTGATCAGACGGTTGAGCACCATCTGGCGTATGATCCGGTTCTGATTGTCTAGCCGCTCCTCAACGTGTCTGTGCTCCTCCTGCATCCGCTCGATGGACCGGGTCGCCCTCTTTGTAATGAGCAGCACAGCAACAATACCGAGAATCAGCAGCGCCAGAACAAGCGTTGAAAAACTCAGCAGATCGGCTTTTCCGTACTCGAAAAATTCCGCTGTCGGGATCAGCGCGACATATGTCATATTCTGCTGTGATGAGATGTTGCGCATCACCAGATAGTCGGTGCCGCCGACCGTCCGCTCCGAAATACCCACCGCAGAGTTTCTCACAACGTCACTCAGCTGTTCTTCCGTCAGCTCCGTCCCGCCTCGATAGAGCACCTCATTCATCGCGTCGAAAACGTAGAATTCAAGATCGGTCTGCGGGAAGTACTTCTCGGTCAGCTCTTCAAAGTACTGGCTGCGGATCAAAAAGGCCACACAGCCCGTCTGCGACGCCGACATGACCGGCACCGGCGCAGCGATCACGCTCGCATACTGTTCCCCGCCGTTCTGCTGCGTCCCCGCCGGGAGCACGCGGATGGTGCTCGTCCGGTTGAGCGTCGTAAAAAAGCCCACATAGTTCAGCGCCTCGTCAAAGTATTCCGAGTCTTCGAATTCCGCGTATGATCAGCGCTGCCCCTGAATGTAGACCTCCAGCCCGATCCTTGAAAAGAACATCAGCTCCACATTGGCCGGAACATTCTGCACGTAACCATCCAGCGTCTGGATTTTTTCAACGTCGCTCAGCGCGTCAAAGTTCAGGATCGCATCGTTGCCGGACATATGAAGCGCCATGTTTTCCAGCGCACTGTACAGAATGTCCAGCTCCCCGCACATCTGCTTCTGTACGCCGTCGAGATAGTTTGTCGCACTCTTCTCGTTGGTGCGCATGTTGATATACACAAACAGACACGAAAACGCAACGACCGGAACGATAAAAAGTGTAACGTACTTCGCAAATGTTTTCCTGAATGTGCTTCGCATTCGAGACTGCCTCCTGTTGCAGCTGTCTGTTTTCTCCGCAAAGCGTCTTTCGCTTACAGCATCATGTGCTCTCACGTTCCACCAATCTCGTCCGGACGTACTGTTCCCTGGCGTCCTCGCCGCGAATCATCGCATCCAGCATGTTGATGATGGCCGCCGCGACGGTGGCGCGGTCGATCTCCATGCTCGTCAGAGCAGGCGTGACGTAGGCGCTCATACGGGAGTTGTCGAACCCGATGACGGAGATATCCTGCGGGATGCGGCGGCCGCACGCCAGCGCCGCGCGCATAGCGACACAGGCCATGTTGTCGTTCCGGCCCACGATCCCGTCGACCGGCATGCCGCTTTTGATCTTCCGGCAGACAAGGTCGAACAGCTCCTGCTCGGTGCTGCACCCCGTCACGATGCTCTCATTCGTCAGTTCCAGCCCGCTCTCGCGCATCTGCTCGCAGAACGCGCGGTATCTCAGATCTTCCATCGTGCTGAACCGCCCGTGCTTGCTGATGCGGTCGATGTACAGAAGGTTCCTGCGCCCTTTCCGCACCAGAAATTCTACGCACTCGCGCATTCCTTCATACAGGCCGGTGTCGATGCGCCCGGCGCGCGAGTCAATCCCGGCATACTCCCGGCTCATCAGCAGGACGACCGGCACACCGGAATCGATCAGCTGCTGCACGTACTCCTCGTCGAAGCTCGCAGAGCTGATGATGATGCCGTCCACCTGACGGCTGATCACCTGTGAGACGAACTCGGCGTCGTTGCGGTCCGCCAGAAGGGAGATCAGATAACCCTTATCGTAGGCGATGCGGTCCATCTCTTCGACGATCTTGCCAAAATGCTCGTTCGAGATGTTGTCGGCGATGAACAGAATGTGATTGCTCTTTTTTCCTTTCAGCGCGCGGGCGACCGTGTTCGGCCGGTAGTGAAGCTCCTTGACGGCCTGCAGCACGCGGTCCCGTTTTTCCTTGGCTACATAGCGGTTGTTGTTGAGGACATACGATACAATCGTGACGGAAACTCCGGCGCGCTCTGCGACGTCCCGTCGCGTCGGGGCGCTCTTGTTCTGTTTCACTGTAACTCCTCCTCGCGCTTACTCTCATGTGTATAATTTTATTATATCGTTTCTCCCCGCACCGTCAACCAGAAAAAAGAAGTCTCCCGTATTTTATCAAAAGTACTTGACGCGGGAAAAACGGCGGTGTATACTCAAAGTACACACGAGTGTATAAATTGATTTTCGGAGGAGCGGTTCATATGCTAACGAACAATCTGGATCAACTCAGGAAAGCCTCTCGGGAGGGGTACGCCATCCCGGCCATCAACACGCAGGGCGGAAACTATGACATCATCATGGGCATCTGCAAGGCGGCAGAAGAACTGAAATCTCCCATCATCCTTGCGCACTATGTCTCTACAGGGGCGTTTTCCGGCCACGACTGGTTCGTCAACGTTGCGAAATGGTGCGCCGGCAAGGTGTCCGTGCCGGTGTCCATCCATCTCGACCACGGCGACGGCTTTCCCATCTGCATGGAGGCGCTGCGTCTCGGCTTCACGTCCGTGATGATCGACGGCTCCACGCGCCCCATCGAGGAAAACGCGGGGCTGACGCAGAGCGTCGTCAATGTGGCAAAGTATTTCAACGTCCCCGTCGAAGCCGAGATCGGCGAGCTGCAGCGCCTGGACAACGGCGTTGTGATGGAGAACAAGAACGTGGCCGACCCCGAGCAGGTCCGCCAGTTCCTGGATCTGTGCACGCCGGACACGCTTGCGATTGGCATCGGAAACGCCCACGGCTACTACAAAGGCAAGCCGGACATCAAGCTGGACGTGCTGCGCGAGGTGCGCAAGTTCACGGACATTCCCCTTGTCCTCCACGGCTGCACGGGCATGGATGAGAGCGTCGTGAAGGAGGCCATCTCCCTCGGCGTCGCCAAGATCAACTTCGGCACGGAGATTCGCTACAAATATGTACAGCACTACGAAGAGGCGCTGCGCGAACTGGACCATCAGGGCCACTCGTGGAAGCTCTCGCAGTATGCGAGCAACGCTCTGTGCGAAGACGTGAAGAACATCATCCGCCTGTCCGGCTCGGAAGGCAAGGCCTGACCGCGGGAGGTGCACGCAATGGCCAATCTGCTCATCGCGCACGGCGGCGCGCCCACCGCCGTCATCAACGCCTCGCTGTACGGGGCCGTCATGGAGGCGAAGCGCTTTCCCGGCATCGAACACATCTACGCCGCGGTCTACGGTTCCGCCGGCATTCTGAATGAACAGTTCACGGATCTCGCACAGGTGCCCGAGGAAGAACTGGAAAAACTGCTCCGCACGCCCGGCTCGGCCATCGGGACCTCCCGCACCCATCTGGAGCCCGAGGACTACGCGGCGATGGCGCAGATCCTAAAAAAGCACGACATCCGCTATGTGCTGTTCACCGGCGGCAACGGCAGCATGGACACGTGCGGACACCTGCGCGCCGCCTGCGGGAACGACGTCTTCGTCGCAGGGATCTTCAATATACTCTGAAAGAATTTTCAAAAGTTCATCTCTGGAAACCGGGTCAAGTCCACTGGTCGGTTCGTCGAGGATCAGCAGTTTGGCGTCGTATGAAAACGCACAGGCAAGCATTAACTTCATCTGCATCCCCAACTTTTCAGAGCATCTTTTTCGTAAAGCTCCATTTCAGTCCATTCTTTCAGGCTGACCGTAGCCGCTGAACCATCTTTGCGTTCGACATTGACGCCGCAGGGATAGAGGATATTTCTTTTTATATCCTGCCGCAGCGTGTCTAAATCCATCATCAGGACATCTCCGTACAAGTGACCGCCCTCTCTGCGATCCGTATGAAACAGGAAAACCCTCGCTCCGATAAACTCCGTTGTTGAGATCATTTGATGAAGATCCGCCGTAGAACAATAAGCAAACAAAGCGTCGGAAAGCCACATGTGATTTTTCCCCATGATGGCAATGGAATCAGCCCCGGTATTTGTCGCCAGAGAACGCATATTAAATTCGCATTCCCTAAGAAAATCTCCGGCAAAAATATGGAGCTCATACGCAAAGATGAATAAGTCTGTATCACGGATCAAATGAATCTGCGGTAGTGGTTCCTGATTCAATCAAATTCCTCCTTTCATGTGAACCTGACAATTACCGGCTTTCCTTATCATGGGAAGATGCCGGCTGCTTTTTTGCCGGTTCCGTTTTTGCTGCCTGTTCCCGCATTGCTTCCAAAACAGAAGGGCGCCTTTCCGCAGTCTGTTCCACCCGGGCAAGGGTATTAAGTGCCCACTCCGCATTACGGTTAATGGAGGATATAAGAGCGCCCTCCACTTTGAAAGCACCTTTGAACACCCTGGCAATCTTTCCATTTTCTTTTGCGTCTGTCTCCGCAGGTTTTCCTTGAATAGCACGGCCCATATTTTTGAGATGCCGCTCCATTTCGTGATATTCCGTACTGAAAGCGTCAATTCTGGCAACAGCCCTGTTGTTGGCCTGCATACTTTTTTCTGCTGCACTTTGAATGGACTCCAACACCGGTCTGACATGTAAAAACTGTGTGATCCCATTCAAAGCAACAGTACCCCGTTCCCTGAAATCGGCAAGGATATTCCTGCACCCGTTTATGATCTGGCCTTTGAGTTCGGAAAGACGGTGACGCATAACGGAAATATTCATCTCCATAGCTTTACAGCTCTTTTGGAGAGTATCTTTCAGGGAATGGTTCTGTAATCCCTGCATTTCCTGACGCACTGCCTTTAGTTCCTCGGTTGCCTCCAAAAGACGCTGCTCCATCCCGGTCACATGCTCGATTAGCTTGGCAAATTCTTCATATCCCGGTGTATTGTTGTCTTTTAGGAGAGCAAGCAGCTCTTTGACCTGCTCATTTTCCGCAATCGGCTGGCTATCTGTCTCCGTCATTCATCAATCCCTCCCATCTGCCGGTAGCTGCCCTCTGGCAATCTTGCCAACAATCTCCGGACCGGTTTCATAAATCTGCATGAGGCGTTTTGCTGTGCCGCAGGGCTGTGCAGCTCCGCTGGTCCAAAGACGCACTGTGGATGGGGCAACATTCATCAAAAGCGCAAAGCCCTTTTCGTTCATGTCCAGCTTTTTCATCAGCGATTTAACCATATCGGGGCCGTAGTCTGGACACCGGGAAGCCTCGGCAATCATCTGCAAAGCGGTATTTTCAATTTTTTTCATTTTCAAATCCTCCTGTTATTTGTTTTCCAGCCCTATGCCGGGGCAAAGCCGATCTGGTTGTGTTTCATCCTTTTGGCAAAGTCCGGCATCGAATAATTTACCCCGTCAATTTCTGCATGGGTGTCATCCAGACGATGGCAAACAGCAAAATGCCTGTCCCCGTTTCCATAGAACAGGCAAAGTAAACCATTGTCAGGAATAGAAAACAGCGCTTTTCCGGCGCTGTCTGTAAAGCAGATCTGTTGAGATCCATTCATGTTGAAATCCTCCCTAAATTGAAACAGCCGCCTCTTTTGGGCGGCGTTGGTGCTGGCTGGTTTGCAGTTGTTCCCGAACCTCCAGCAATTTTTCATTGTAATCTTTTCCCATCCGGGGAGGGTTGACACTTACCCGGATATGACGGAAACGTTTATCCTCGTGGAGCATGGTCTTGATTTTCCGGGCATTGACAAATCCGGCAAGATCGTGGTCCATATAAAGGGTAACACGCCGGATCTCCGGGTGGCGTTCCAGAAAAGAAGTCAGCGCCACATGGGAAGTACCTCCCAAAGACAAGCGGTAACCATTCCATTTCCATCCCTCCAGCTCTTGAAGCGTTGCATGGGAAAGCGCATCAATAGGAGCTTCAAAGACTGCCACATGCCGGCTACCCGGACTTTGCGGGGGATAACAAAAGTTATATCCTTTGTCGCTGCCATAGACATCCTTTTTGAGATTGCCGCCGATACTGCGCATACAGGCGAACTTCGCTTTCCCGGAATCATCTTTCCCTACAAATACACAAACCGGTTCTCCATGATACCGGGCTTCGTAAAAAATCCCGGCTTGTAAACACTGGCGAATGACTTCTGAGCTGATCCCCCGTTTCTGCAAATAGGAGACCGCAGCGGTCGCGCAACGTCTGGCCCAGGGGAGAGAGAATGCTTTCTTTTCCGGTTCTTTTGATACCTGTATTTCTGCCGTACTTCGGTAAGCCGGTGTATGTCGGATTTCGCCACCTACCAGAGCATGAACCGCATCCACAAGACCATATCCCCGAATCTGGATCAGGTAGTCCAGCGCATTGATACTCCGTCCGCGGCTGTTCCAGTACCAGTACCTTTTCCCGGTCACATATACCAGACTGTCATGTTCCTTATGCCGGAAATTAGGTCCATCCCGTTTCAGCACACCGGGTTCATGGAACTGCAGGTAAGTAAACAGATCAGCTTCCCGCGCTGCCTGAATCTGTTCTTTGGTTACGCCGGGCATTGTACCGGCACAGTGATTCTTTTCATCGTGCTTTGCCTCCTTCCTGTGATGGAATGAAAAAAGACACCCAAAGGTGCCTAACAGCCGTACAGATCGTGATTGACCTCGGCACGGTAATAGCTGTCCATTGTAGCCGGGGCATTATACAGCGCCGCCAGCAGATATGCTTTGATATTTCCGACCTTCGTCGTGTTCTTGTCGATACAGTCAAAGACATACTCTAAGTGACCGGAATTGATCTTCAGGAACCGGCTCTTGACGATCTCCCGCGGAAAATCATCTCCGGCGATGCGTATGTAAGGGCGTTTCGACAAAATCACTTCAAGCATAAGTTCAAGGGTTTCGTCCAGACGTTCCCTGCCATACCGTAAGACCAGTAAGTCATATTCGATATTTTCTTTGATGATTTCACGATAGGCTTCTATCAGCTCTATCCGATCCATCCCATCCGTGCGGCTTGCCGCTTCCGGCTCTGCCGGATAGATTGATGGATAAGTTATTGATTTATCTTTTTTTGATTTTTTTGTTTTTAATGGATTAGTATTTAATTGTACCGGATTTGCCTGTTCAGGTTCCGCCTGTTTAGGTTTTGCCTGTTCAGGTTTTACCTGTCTTGGATTTTCCCGTTTAGGTGAAAGCCCTGTGTTTTCGGTGCTTACAGGCTGCTCATGGATCGTATATTCAATGTCTCCCAACTGCCCGTTATCATAGCGGAGGCGCTGCCTGGTGAGATAACCATGCCGCTCCAGTTCCTTCAGGGCAGTAGTGATAGAATCCACACCGTCCTTGCAGATATGGGCGAGTCCTTTCGTGGTATAATCCCAATCTTCCGGCAGCGACAACATAAGTGATAAAAGCCCCTTTGCCTTTAAGGACAACTCCGTATTGCGCAGATGGTGATTGCTCATTATCGTAAAGTCCTTTGTTTTCTCTACACGGAATACTGCCATTGTATCGCCTCCTTTCTTCGACTATTCCGTTACAAGGCATGATCCCTGTGGTCATAATGGAGATGACCGCCAGAGACCTTCGCATGGTTTTTCAGTTTCACTTCGCCCCGTTCCTGGCTCTCTAAAAATTTCTGATAGCCGGCATCTGTAAGGAACAAGCGCATCTTATCGCCTTTGTCGCCAACAGGGGAATCGTAAGACAATACATCAAAAATGATCATGTGCCTTACCTCCGGGTCAAAACGTTCAAGCGCCATGATGTCATGCCCCTTCAATTTTTCTGCACCTGATTGTTGTCTGGCCTCGGCGATCTTTTCTCCAATCGTCCGGGCTGGATAGGGCAGACGGTAATTCTTCTGAATATCTTTTACCAAGTCCATGCACTCTGCATTTGACAGAACACGAAGTTTTGCCATAAGACCTTCTGCCGCCTCCCGCTGTTCGGAATTATTTGAATACCGCACGGTCATATAAAGTTCATTCAGGATCTTTGTCTGATAATCGCCCTCAACCTGAAAGAGCAGCTTTTTTTCCATTTCGTTTAATTCCATGGGGATCTCCTTTCTCTTGAAAATAGGTATGAAAAAAGGGCGTCCACCTTAAAAGTGAAACGCCCTTTGGCTTATACACTATTAAATTTTATATACAAAGCAAGTTTGCCGCTGTTATGCCACATTTTGCTGGTATCTCAATGTTACCTTTCCATCCACGAATGGGTGATTGCAGACTAAGCCAAATCCAAGCTGTGCCGCCTTTGCCTGCACGGATGGATATAGATACTGCCCGCCGAATGTAGCAAAAGGAGCATTCAAAGCAGATTCCAATAAACCATCGTCACGGACACCGGCAGTACCGCCAAATGTCTCCAACAGAGCATTATGCAGCCTTAAAACCTGTTCCTTGCTCAGCGTTTTCATTTGGCAAGTACCTCATAGGCTTGCTTGTTTTTGGCAATCAGACGCTTGGAGATTTCGAGAATGTCCTCGTCTTTCGCCTGTTGCTCGTCCTCGACTTGGCTGAACTCCATTAGAACATAACGCGGGACATTATTCTTTAAGATGACCGCCGCGCCGTTCTCATCAACCATCCGTGCTACACGGGAAAAATTCTGGTTGGCCTCCGTGATGGATACAAGATTGTCTGTGTTAATAACCATAATTCAACGCCTCCTTTGAATATAGTATACACGAATTATAGGATAAATTCAACCTATTTATTAAAGAAGGAAGGAATGCAGTATAGAAATCAAAATACCGAAAGAAGTCCGCGACTACCACGAAAACATCTTTTTCGGGCTGAATACACGGCAGTTCATCTGCTCGGTGCTGGCGGTCGGTGTGGCCGTGGGCATTTACTTTGCCTTGCAGCCGTATGTCGGCACCGAGGAAATCGGCTGGATGTGCATCCTTGGCGCCGCGCCGTTTGCCGCCTGTGGCTTTTTCACCTACCATGGTATGACCGCCGAACAGGTGCTTTGGGCATGGTTCAAGTCTGAAATCCTCTGCCCGAAGCGCCTCGTGTTCAAGTCCGACAGTTACTATTACGAAGCCGTGCAGCCCGCCATCCGCGCGGGCATGAAACGAAAGAGAGGCAAGCCTATGAAGAAAAACACCCATGACAGCGAGGAAACCGCTTGATTAAAACC
>OKRZ01002120.1_pt1 | contig 14763 bp, 12 predicted proteins | sample 1601141 | NCBI WGS metagenome assembly OKRZ01 (sample SAMEA3541524, study PRJEB24748) | human gut metagenome | biome: human gut; feature: human-associated habitat; material: faeces | place: China | collected 2012
TGAAACAGTAACACTTTCAACCGTATTTATATTCTACTATATTTAAATAACTACTCTTTTAATTCTTTTCTTACATGTCCTGTTGATGTTAAATTTATATTCTACTATATTTAAATAACTACATGAGTAAAAATACATTGCAAGATTTTAGGATACAAAAATTTATATTCTACTATATTTAAATAACTACTCAAAATCCCGATTATTCTAATAAATGGTTTTTTGCTATTTATATTCTACTATATTTAAATAACTACACAGATTTTACTTTTTCTGAACTTGTTTTCCAAAATCTATTTATATTCTACTATATTTAAATAACTACATATCAAGACACAAATACAACCATAACAGCTCTAACATTTATATTCTACTATATTTAAATAACTACGTGGATAATTTGAACCACTATAAGCTATTATATTAATATTTATATTCTACTATATTTAAATAACTACCAAACAGAATTTGCCAAAGAAATTTCATTAAAGCAATTTATATTCTACTATATTTAAATAACTACAGATGAAGAATTCAAAAATGATAAATTATCTTTTAAATTTATATTCTACTATATTTAAATAACTACTTTGTAACCATTTTATAGAATTTCGTTTTTTCGTATTTATATTCTACTATATTTAAATAACTACTGTGTTATTGTAGATGATAATGGAAAATCTTATGCAACATTTATATTCTACTATATTTAAATAACTACGAAAAACTACATTGACATATACTGTCTCTGGAAATAATTTATATTCTACTATATTTAAATAACTACTTCCTCACCGTCTTTTTATTCGTACTACTAACGTATTTATATTCTACTATATTTAAATAACTACAATAATCCTGCAATTTCACTTCTTCTTAAAGACATAAATTTATATTCTACTATATTTAAATAACTACAGGTAAAAATATGTCCCTTGAATTATCAACAATTTCTATACTAAATCTGTCTATCATATCTTAATAGAACATTAAAAAATAAAATAATCAAATGTTCATTTCAGTAATATCTTATTTTTCAGCATATTTACCTTCTGTCGAAAACACCACTTTTTCCCATCAATTAATATCGACAGATATTTATAAAAAATTATCTGTTACATCATCTTCGACTTTACCCCAAAATTCTTTTTCAAGCCACCTCTGACTTCTACTTCTAAAAAATATAACACTATCCTTATCATTTCTAATCCATCTGTTTAATTCTGCCTTTAATTTTATTTCTTGAGACTCTAATAGTTCTCCTTCAAACACAGAATTCTGAATATGTACCAAATATTTTTTACATGTTTTAAACACTTTACGTAGAACTTTTTGACCTTCTTTATCTTCTAAATTAATATCATAAACTAAAATAACATACATATTACCACCACATCTTAAACCCTTCATAATTTTCATCTTCTAGCAAATGTTTTATTAATTTGTAAACTTCTAATCTCATTAAATATTCATAACTAACTTCTCTTCCTAACTTTTTGTGCTTTATTTTTGTTTGCAATCTTAAATCAATTTCTCTTGTGATTTCTTTTCTTGCTTTGTCTTTTATATATGTAAAATTTAATCCTTTTTCAAAATCTTTTTCTGTTATTTGTTTTTTATTTAACATTGAAAAAATTAGTCTATCTGCTATTATTGGTTTGAAAATTTCGGCAATATCTAAACATAAAGAAAATCTTCGTTCTGATGGTTCATGTAAATAACTTATTGTTGGGTTTAATTGAGTTTTATAGATTTCACTTAAAACTCTTGTATATATGATTGTATTAACATATGAGATAAGTGAATTTATTGCATTGTCTGGCGGATTTTTTATTCTTTTTTCAAATGCTATGTCTTGATTTATTATTATGTTCCATGAATCATAGTATACTTTTCTTATATTTCCCTCTATCCCCATTAGCTCTGGCACATCTTTACATAAGTTTATTTGTTTTCTTAAAAATTCTATTTCTTCCATATATTTTTTTAGGTCTTTTCCTCTATTGTTATAATATGTTAAATTTCTGTATATATTGTAAGATGCTGCTTCTATAAATGCTTTTGCTATTTTTAATCTTTTTTCTTTTTCCTTATAGTGTTCAACTTGTTTTATTAGTAATTTACCTGAAACAAGTGATTCTTTGGGATAATATGTTCCTGTATAAAATCCATAATAATTAAAAAAGTGTATATTAATTCCATATGATGATAAAAAATTTAGTAAATTTGTATTAAAATCTAATTCTGTCATTACATATATATCGTCAACTCTTTCTACTGGTATAGATTTTTTTGTATTATCTTTGTATACTATTTCTAATGTGTTATCTTTTCTTTGTAATCTTCCGCTTCTATATAAATAATAAGATTGTTTCATATCTTCCTCCTTATACATAGCATAAATCATAATATGAACATTTTTTACATATCCTTGAATTAATTGTTTTTGGTGGTTTGTCCATTTCTGTTATTTCTTGAATATTTTTTACAACATTATCTAGTATTTTCCTGTCTTCATCTTCTAATATTATTTCTTTTGATTCTCTTAAAAGTGGAAAGTCTATTTTTGCTTGTATGTTTTTTACACCTTTATTTTCTAAATAATACATGTAATATTTTATTTGCCATATTCCTGCATCTTCAATTGATTTTGTTTTTTTAACTTCATGTAATACTGCTCCATTTTTTATAAAGTCTATATTTATTGTATTGTCTATTAATATTTGTTTCTTTTCTTTGCTGTATGTGTTTTCGTCAATTATCTTTCCTATTTGCACTAATTCACTATTTTGTTCCATATTAATTTGATTAGCAAAATACCATAATCTCCTATGACATATGAAGTAATAGTAAATCATTATTCCTGTAACATTCATTCTATCATCTCTTTTCATATAAAAATGATTTCGTGATTTGTTTGTTCCATCACATTAAATGAGCTATTTTATAGTTCTCTTGAATTTATTGAATATTCTTCATCATTTTCTAAAAGTAGTCCTATTTCCTTATCATATTTTGTATCAATAATATATTTTCCTTTAATGTATGGGCATTCAGTTATAAGGTTCCCTAGTTTTCTTTTGTTTGAACTATTAATTGATATAAATAGTTTGTCAATTTTTCTTTTCAATCCGTATTTTTTCTTTTGGTCTGATTCTATTGAATATTCTTCAAATAAATTTAGATTTTCATCATAAATAATTTTAGGAATAACATCCATATTATCTATATTTCTTAATATTTTTTGAGCATCATTTTTACTTGTATCATAGTCAATAATATTATCTAATACTCTAAATGAATCTTTAAATTTTTTGTAAAATTCTGTATCTTGTAGCATTTCTTTTGAATATAACTTATCAACTAAATCTATTTTTATTTTTTCTTCTAAAATTTGACCATCATATTTTTGCAATAGTTCAATACTTTTTTGGTAGATTTCTTTGTCATATATGTAGCCTACTCCACTGGCTTCTTTTATATATATTTTTATATTTGGCTCTTTTTCCTCATATTTTCTACTTCTATAACATCTTCCAAATCTTTGGAATAAACTGTCTAATGTAGACATTTCTGTATATAATATGTCAAAGTCTATGTCTAATGATGCTTCTACTATTTGTGTTGTTATCCATATTCCTGTTTCATCTTGTTGTTTTGAAAATTCTTTTATATTTCTTTCTTTTTTGTTTCTGTCTTCTTGTTCAAATCTTGAATGTAATAGATTTATTTTTTCTACTCCATTTTCTTTTAATTTTTTATATAATTCTATTGCTTTATTTATTGTGTTTACTATTATTAAGACTTTTTTATTTTCTGATTTTTCTTTTATTTTCTCTATATCTTCTTCCATTGATGTGTCTGTTATCTTAAATCTATGTCTTTTAGTATCTTTTATAAATTCATTATATTCAAATTTTATTCCCATTTCTTGTAGTTTTTCTTTATATATTCTAGGAAGAGTTGCTGTCATTATCATAAATTTTCCATTTAGCTTGTCTATCATTTGAAGTCCTTTTAATAACACAGCTACTATTTCTGGTGAATATGCCTGTATCTCATCTATTATGACTTTTGAATAACTTAAAGTTGCATATATTTTTTCATATCCTCTATATTTGAATACAAATGGGAAGATTTGGTCTATTGTGCATGTTGTAATTTTTTCATATAAGTTTCTTGATTGTTGTATTTTATAAAACTCGTTTTCTTCATTTTTTTCATCTAAATAGTCTAGTGCTGTTGAGTGTAATAGTCCTACATGTTTGTATCCTATTGTTTCTTTTATTCTGTCATATATTGCATTTATACTTATTCGTAATGGTAATGTAAAAAATGTTTTGTCATTTTTACTCCATAGCAATGCTCCTTCTGTTTTTCCCATTCCGGTTGAGCCTATTACTATTACATTTTTATCTTGATTTTTTTCTACAAATTGTTGTAAATCATTTTCTTTAAAGTCTTGTTTTTTCATGAATTCTTTGACAAAGTCTGCTATCTCGTCTTTTGTTTTATCTTCTACTGTAATCCATGCCGAACTACAGTGATCTAATCTATGTAACAATCCTTTCATTAGGCAATATTCTTTATATAGTTCATCATCTTCTGTTATTCTTGCTTGTCCTTCTACCATTCCTAGATATGTTGTTTTTAATTCTGGTATTTGTATTTGTAATTCTTTTTCTATTTTTTTGATGTTTGGTTCTATATCTTCTTTTATTATTTCTTCTAATAATTCTCTATCTATATGTACTTTGTTGTCTCTTTCGTGATGATAGTAAATTGATTGATATACTAATTTTCTTTCTGTTTTTGTCATTTCATATTGTTTGTATGGTACAAACATTGGAGATATTTGTTCATGTTTTATTTCTTGATTGTTAAATTTGGTTTGTATTAGTTCTTCTCCTATTTTTTCTCTTATTGCATTTTGAAAGCCCGAAAATACTTTTCCTACATCGTGGTATTGGCATATTATTTTCATTAATTGCCAAAATCTTTCTTCTGGCATTTCGATTATTTGTGTTATTTTTTCTCCATATTCTTTTTTTAATATTTCTAAATTTTCTAATAGTTTATCTGCATGTTCTTTTATTGTTTCTATTGGATTTGATTTTGCATAGTATTTATAATCCATTTGGTATCCTTTCACTATAAAAATAAATATTGTCTCCGTCTTCGTCTTGTAATATTTCTTCAATACTTTCATTTGTATATTTTTCTACATATTTTACATTTACTTTGTCCCATTGTCTTATATCTTCTTTTATTTTGTATGTGGTATTTAATCTATAATTGATTCCATTTATTTCTTTGTCTATCCATTCTGGTATATATGCATTAATTTTTATATTTTGATCTTCCACTTCTTTTACGTCTTTTAAAATTTTAATTCCATTTATTCTTACAAGGTCTTCATTTCTTCCTAGTGTGAATGTTTCAGTTCCGTTTACTATGTTTTTATATATTTTGTCTATTGTTTCGTCTTCTGCTTGAACATGTATAATTAAGTTAACATTTAATAATTGATGTACATTTCTTGGCATTGATGTTACTTTGTCTTTTCCTTTATACATTCTTAAGTTTTGGTAGTTGCTGAATATTCCCTCATAATTTCCTTGAACAGATATGTTCATTGGAAAGTATTCTCCTGGTTGTGCTTGTAATATTTTATGGAACATACCTATTACTGTTGAGTATGGTGGCAATGGATATGTTTCTGCTACTTTTGTGGCAAATGGCTTTTTATAACATGCTGTTTCTTGGTATAGTTTTAGTTTTAATATTTTCATTTATACCAATCCTTTCTTTTACGCTTTGTAATATTCTTCTACTTCTTCTTTTAGGTTTTTAAAAAATTCTTCTATGCTTGTTGTTTTTCCTTCAAATATTTCTTCTATTTCTTTTTCGTTTTTGAATGTGTTTTTTACTATTCCTACTCTTGTATCTTCTGATATTGAGTTTTCTCCTATTGTTAATGTTGCTGTGTCTTTTAACATTTCTGTATCTATGCTGAATTGTCCGTCTTTTCCGTTTAATTTTATTCTTCCTAGGAAAAATGGTGAGTTTATTTCATACATTCCTCCTATTATAAATACTGGACTTAAGTTTTCTTCTCTTCCTCTTATTTCTCTGTTTAGAATTTTTACTATGTCTAGTAATTGGTTGATTCTTTTTGTTTTTTCTTCGTTTGATAGTTCTATTTCTCCGTCTTTTCCTATTTTTTCTAGGTCTATTGTTATTGTATATGTGTAATAGCTTAAGTGTTGTTCAATATTTGCAAGGTTTGGAAATTCTCCTATTCTATCTGCTAATCCTTTATTATTTAAGAATTCCATATCACTTTTATAATCTTCTAATGATATTGCATTGCTTAATCTTACTGCTGCACTTCTTATGTTTGAACCATCATTTTTTGCTGTTTTCATATATCCAAATAGATCCATTTCTTCTGAATCTTGTATTGTTAATTTATCATCAAATTGTATTGTTCCTTTTTCTTTGTTTACTACTTGCAAATTCCAATTAAACATTTTATTTCCTAGTCTTACTATGTCATATCTTATTGCTTGTCTTGATGCAAATGTATATACACTTCCATCTCCTCTTGTTAATTTTTTTAGTTCTGATATATTTCCTATTCCTTCTCCGTAATTTAAGCTTTGAGCTTTAAATACCATTGTTATTGATAATCCTTTTTTATTTTTTATATTTTCCATTTTAAATCACATTCCTTTCCTTGATTTATTAATTATTATTCTTCATCTTTTTTTTCGTATTTATTAGAAATTAGACCTGCTAAAAAGCTATGTGCAATTGATTCAAAGTCTAGTCCTTCTGTTTGCATTGTTTCAATAAATATAGGTGATACGTCTTTTCCCATTGACATATGTATTCTTATTACAATGTCCATAAATTGTTTTTTGTTTCCAGCTTTTATACTGTTTAACATTTTATATGTATAACCGTCTATTTTATTTTCTTCTCCTGTTCGTTTTAAGTCTTCATGTATTTGGACTCCTAGGTTATATAAAACTTTTAATTTTGCGTCATTTTTCTTTATTTCTTCCACCTTAATATCCTCCTTTTTTAATAGATTTAGAATCATTCTTACTCTTGTTGCTAAAAATGAATTATATCCAAATTTATTTTCTTTTTTCATTTCTTCTCTTAATCTGTCGTTTATTATATATTTGATGTCTTTGTTTTTTAAGATATAGTCTACTATTTGTAGCCTATATTTATAATCTTTTATTTTTGATAGTGTTTTTTCTGAATATTCTGTAAAAAATCTTGATACATATCTTTTTATATTAAAATATTCAATTCTGCTGTATGCCCCATATTCTGCTTCAAATTCTACTACAAATATGTTTTCTAGTTGCCATGTGCTTATTTGTTTGTCTTGTTCTACAATATCTAAAATTAATTCTGTGTATGGATTTCCATCTCTGTTTTCATATTTTGATTTGTTGCTAAAATTCATATTTGTTTTGTATAATTTTTCAATACTTGTATCTAGGTTTACAAAACTTAATAATTGTTTTTCTCTGTAGTCTCCATTTTCTTTTATTGTTTTTGTTATTGTTGTTATTCCTGCTGGTATGCAAAATAAAATTAATTTACATATATCACATATTGGCATTTTTACATTTTGCTCCCAAAAGAAATTTCGTGCATTGTCACTGCTTATTGCTAATGGTACAAAATTTCCTTCTGAATAATTTGTGGTTAAACCAATTTCATTTTCACACATTGAACATCTTTGAATTGCTTTTTCTTGCAAATATTTTTGTATTTCTTCTATTTTTTTGTTTTTTTCTATGTAATCTTTTTCTATTTTTAAATAAATTTTTTCTACTTCTTTTGTTATATTTCCTTCTGTTTTAATTTTTTCTATATATTGTTTTATTTCTTCTATGCTATATTTTCCTTCTATAATGTCTTGGATAAATCCAGTTTCTATGATGTTACTAACATAATCTTTATACATTAATTTTTCTTGTTCTTCATATGATAACCCTGTTTTTATTACATTCAAGAAACTTGGTTGGCCATAATATGTATTACTTAATATACTTTTAAATAAGTTTAATGTTAGTCTTGTATTTATTTTTCCTTTTTCTATATTTTCTAGTATTTTTTCTTTTATTTCTATAATTTCCTGACTTGTAGTTGCTTTATCAATTTTGTCATATTGTTCTTTTATTTCATCATATATTTGTTCATCTATTTTTTTTATTTTGTCTAGTTGCTTTTTATAGTCTCTTTTATGTATTTTTTATTTGATTTTATTTTATCTTTTCTTTGCTTTTCTTCTTCGTTGTTTTCTAATACTGTTTCTATGTTGTTTTCTAAATATTCAAATCCTTTTTCTGTTCTGCTTTTTACATTTTTTGCCACATTGTATTTATCAAAAAAATATTTAAAATAGCATTTATTAAAATCTCTTAAATCTTCTGTGTCTATTTCTATATAATTGTTTCTTTTTACTGCAAATTGTTTTTCATCATGTTCTAATATTTTCAAAAATCCTATGATCCCGCAATTATAAAACCAATCATTTAGATATATTTTTGTTCTCACTTTTACACCTCCTTTTTATATTATTTGAAACATCCCAAATCCTGCACTATGTTTGCTTCCCATGCCTGATTTATATAAATACTCAAGCAATTCTTTATTTCCACTTAATTCAAACGTTCCTGTTGAGCATTCTATGTATTTTTCGTAAAACTTGATTATTATTTTTTTTGCTTTTATTGGTTTTATTTTAAATGTGTCTACGGTTTCTAGTGGTATGTTTGTTATTTTTAGTTGCTCTTTGATGTTGATTTTTAATATTTCTTCAAATTTTTCATTTTCGTATGAGTAATAGTAGTCTTTGCTGTTTTCTCTTGATCTTACACATAGTGGTGCTTGAAATTTTACTATTATTTTGTCTGTTGTTATTTCTTTTTCTATTATCATTGTTATGTTTTTTAATGTCATTGTGTTGTTATTTAATGGATACTTTTGGTATTTTTGTTTGTTAAATGAATTATATAGAATTATTCCTGTTTCATAGTCTGATGTTGTTATGTTTAGTTCTAAATTTTTGTCTTTTAATATTATCTTGTCTTTTTCTATGTTTTGTTGTTTGTAATATGCTGAAAATGCATATTGTTTTATTATCGGGTCTTTTTCATTGTAGTATTTTGAGTAATACTTTGTGTCATATTTTTCTAGACAGTGTTTGAAATAGCTTATTATTGTTTTTCTGTATTGTATTGGTATTTCTTCTTTTTCTAGTTCAAAGTATAGTTTTATTCTCATTCTTTCACCTTCTTTTTTGTTTTTGTTTATTATACCATAGCTATACTTTTTTTAATATAGTTTTTGGTTTTCTTTTTATATTTTGCATTATATATTATTTTTTTAGTTTTTATTGTCGAAGTTTGTCGATATATATATTTTTTTGTGCCAGAAAAAAACTAATGCATTTTTGCATTAGTCTTTTATAATTTTCTTTCTAAATATTGTTTTATTCCTTTCGAGAAATTCTGAGCATCATTTTGAACTTGATTTTCGTACTTTATATCAAATATATTTTCTATAACATATTCTATAGCCTCACTTAATTTTTCCTTACTGTACATAGATATGTCACCTACAAAAAATGTTTGAGCTTCTTTACTATCTCCCAACAACAAAAATTTCCATAAATCTTTGCATCTTTCTTCTGCATTATTTGCTAAATCATACATGTTATCTAACACATCATATAAATTTGATATCGTTTCATCCACTAGTCCGTTTTTCGTTTTTCCTGTTTTTGACATATTAAACCATTTTTCTGGATGAAATACTTCTATGCTTTGATCAAAATTTTCTATTATAGTGCTTATTTCTCCCCAATAATTGATATAATCCATGAATTCTGCTGTTGTATTTTCTATTGCTTCTATTAGATCTTTGCTATTTTCCAAATCATATTCACTTTCTCTATATCTTGTTCCCATCAAAGCATTCAGCTCTGCTATATTTTCTTTGTCTTTTCTTGATAATGGATTCATTATTTTTCCTCCCTCTTCTGCTTTTTCTGCCCTTATTCTATCATCTTCATTAATATTGTTTACAATATCATATTTTACCTTTTTTAAGTTTTCTATTTTTTTGTAATATGTTTCTAATATGCTTTGATCAATTTCTATTTCTACCATAATTCTAATTCTTATAGCTTCTATAAGAACACTCATTATGCTTTTTATAATTGATATATTGCTATGAACTATTTGTTTTTGAGTTTTGTTTGAATGTACAAAATATTTTCTGATATCCTTTACTTTTATGGCTAATTCTTCTATCTCTTTTTCTGAAAGATTTAATATAAAATTAGTTTCTCTTAATAGTTTTTTTACAATCTCTGCGCAAGGTGCTTTACTTTGTTCTTTGTGTGTCACTAGTAAATGTAAACTATCTATTGCACTCATTAAGTTCATGTATTCACTCATCAGTATATCTTCTGTTGTTTGAAGTTTTATAAAATTTACCATTAATAGTTCGTTTTCTTCATATACTTTCATCCAATTTTTTATAATACTGTCTAGGCTACCTTCAATATCTTTATATTTTACGATGTCTTTTATTATACATCTATTTTCATAGTTACTTTTTCCATATCCAAGTATGATTTCTACATCTCTATCATAAAAATCTGTTGCTTTTATTTTTTCTACATTAATGTTGTCCCCTGTACATAATATTAAAAAGAATTGCATGCATTGCACAATACCTTGTATTGTTTTGATATACTCATTTCTTACATTTTGAATGTTTATTTCTACTTGATTGTGAATTTTCATTTTGTAGTCCATTTTTTCGATCAAGTATGGATTTCTTATTGATATGTCAAATCTTTCTGTTTTTATTTTTTTCTCTTTGAATTTTTTGATTTTTAAATATACTTCGTTGTCCTTTGATGATACTTCTGGCATTTCGATTGGCCAGTCTATCCATTTGTCTAAATTCGTGTAATATAGTGAGACTTCTTTTATTCTTATGTCTCCTTTTCTTTCATATATGTGCCCAAATATGGCCATATCTGCTGTATATTTGTACGTGCAGTATTTTAGCTCTGTGTCTTCGTTTGGGTCTTCTTTTTCTGTTTCGTCTTTGTGGATTTTGTTTGTGTATATGTCTGTTCTGTCTAGTTCTACGTCTACTAGTGTTATTTTTTCTCCTTCTGCAAATCCGTATATTATGTTTGTGTCGTATAGTTTTCCGTATGTTGTTAGACTTATTTTGTTTTCTTCTGTTATTTCTAGTTTTCCTGCTACTTTTTCTTGGTTGATTGTCCACCATATTCCTTCTTTTTGTTTCATTTTTTGCTCCTTTTTTGTGTTTTAGTAATTATATCATTTGGTTTTTATTTGTTTTCAGTTTGTTTAATTAATCTTTTTTACATTTCATATATATTGTAAAACTAAGTTTTTTCTAGTTATTTTAACGCATTTATCCAGTCTTGTAATATTTCCAGTAATTTATTTATAAGATATTTCTTACTTTTTTCCATCTTTATATCTTTTATTTTTTCAATTTCCTTTTTTATCCTTATTATGCTATCAATATCTCCTATATAATAATCTCTTAATTCTTTTTGATCTTTTGAAATATATTTAAGATTATAAACTGTATTTATTCCTCTTATAAATTCCAGTATATTTTGAGAGTCACTGTATTTAATATTCTCTATCAATTCTTTATCATCTATACTTGAGAAAAAACTTTTATTTCTCTTAAATTCATTTTTATTTTTTTCACAGTATTCTTTAAAATTGGTTCCCCAATTAGTTTTATTTAAAATTTCTTTTATTTTTTCTTTTTGATTTTCAATAACTCTTTCACTATCATATTTTTCCCATTTTTTAAGTATATCATAATATCCTGGTCTTTCTGTATTATATCCTAAAGTGAATGGTATAAATTCAGTAGTACAACTATTTTTATTATTTTTTATATTATATTCCATAAGTTTAATAATATCTTTTATTATTTTTTCATCATATCCAGCCCATTTAATTTCTAGTAGATAACACAAAATTTTACTATATACATCTATCATATATATATTGTCTTTTATTTCATTTTTCATTTGTTTGAGTGCCTCTTCAACTTTGTTATCGCTTTTCCCAAAAAAATTTGTTACAACATCAAATGGACTTCCTTTTCCATATATATTATTCTGATCTTTTTTGTTGTATAGTTCTAATATTTCCTTTATATCTTTTGAATCTATAATTGAATATTGGACTAGTTTATCAATAAATTTAAATCCTAATATTTCTATTTTATCATTTCTTATAGTTAAATTTATTAATCCGAATGAGCCTAATAAATTACTCCAATCATATAATTTTATATTTTCTTTATACATAATAGTTACATGTAATAAATATATTAATATATTATTTAGTAATTTATTATAAGTAAGTTCATCATAATTTTTATATATTGATTTTACTTCTTCCATTTTTTCTATTATTATTTTAAATTTAGAAATACAAATTTTAAGTGTTCTTATATTTTTATAATTTAATTTTTGCATTGTTTCAATTATTTCATATTTATTATTTTTTATTATTTTTGAAGCTATTTGTTCTTTTTCTTTATCACATATATAATCTAGAATTTTTTCCATATCTGGATTATAATATATAACTTCCCCTATTAATTTTTCTTTTATTTCAAAATATACTTGATTTTGATATAATTCTTTTGTTTCTGACATTTTTTCTTCATTTGCAATTAATATAGTTTTCACATTTTTATGTTCTACTAGTTCATTTATATACCCTAATAGCTCTGTAATAGAAATCATACATCTTTCTAAATCATCAAAAATAATAATATATTTAGATATTTCTTGAAACATTTTTATTACATCCATTATAGAATCTTTTCTTTCTAAAGAATTAATATAAGTTTTTGCTCCATTTATTAATATTTTTGAGGTTTTTCCTTCTTTATTACCTAATATATTGTTTTCTATTATGGAATATATTAGTTTGTTCTCTAGTTGGGTTAAATCTTTTATTCCATATAATGATATATATATTATTCCTTTATATCTACTAGTTTTATTTATTTCTTTCTGTACATTTGTTCTTAAACTATTTTTTACAAAAAATGTTTTTCCTGCACCCCATTTACCATTGATTAATACTGCATATTCTGTATTTTCTTTTTTGATATATCTAAATATTAATTTACAGATTTCTTCATCTGTTATGTACATTTCTTGGTTTTGTTCTCTTATATGTTCCTTTAATTTTTTTCTAATTCTTTATTCATTTTTCCCTCCACTTTATTTTTTATATCATACATAATTTAAAGCAACAACAAAACCTACTATTAAATGTAATTTTTAAAACATTTCTCTATTATATAATTGTTTTGCAAAAACTTTATAGTCTTGTAATTCATCATTAATAAAATATATGTCTAACTCTTCTCTTCCTTCATCATTTGGATAATATTCTTCATATCCATATGTTCCACCACAGTCTTCTGGATATGCTCCTGATTTTGCCTTTATACATAGTGGGTGTTCTAATTTTTCATTTATTTCTTTTTCTATTATAATATCATGAACCCAATCATCTCCAAAATCATATACAAATTTCATTCTCTTATATTTTTTGAAGTATTTATCTATTTTTTCTTTTCCAGAGTCTAATGTTTTTACTCTTATGTTTTCTATTCCGTATTCGTCTTCTTCTGGTACTGCTATAAATTGTCCCATTTCATGTAACGTTGCTCCTACTTCAAATTCATATAAGTGATAGCCACACCATTCAAATGCAATTTCTATAATTGCTGCTAAATCATTAAATGTTATGTTTGCTGGTATTCGTAATCTTCTCCATGTTGGTGGATGAGATTCTCTTATTGTTACTTTTATTTCATAATATTTATCCATAATGCTTCTCCTTTCATTTTTCATAATTATATCATTTCATGTGAATTATTTAAATATATTTCTTGTTAAAACTTGTTTGGTTCAGTTATTTTCTTCATAATTGTGGTCAAGGTATTATTGTTTTATGTAAAAACAAAATTATTACCTGTTAAAATATGGCATATGTTTTATTTTATTATGTTTTCGGTGGGATAAGGTTAGTACTTATGACCTTCGGGTTATGATGGTTACATAACATATTTTATTAGATGTGTTGAATTGTATTGTATGCTAGTGATATTAGTGCTTTGATGTTTTTTTATTTAGTGTGCAATTTTGTTAAAATTGGGGTGATTTTGAAAATTTGATCCCCAATTTCTCCCCAATTTTTATTGGAATATTTTAGGAGATTTGTACTAATTGCATTTGATTTTTAGTAGCAATTAAATTTATTTTTTTAACGATCTTGATTAGTTTTTTAATAAATTTTTATGGCTATTTTAGATTTTTAATTAAATTTTGAAAGGAATGATGTTTATGGATTTAGATAATAAAGTTAATGATTTAATGAAAGAATGGATAATTTTTAGAGATGAGTGTTTGAGCAGAATTACTGAAGAGGATAAAGGACATTTGATTGAGTTTGATAAGTATTGTGATAATATTTTGAAAAATGTTGCAAGTTGTAATAAGAAGTATGTTCAAAAGCAATTGGACAAGCTTGATGAAAATTATCTTGATTATATTGGTTATTGGAATGATAAATATTATAGGGCTGGTTTTGGTGATTGCTTGAATTTAGTTATTATGAGTTTGGGTGGTGG
>OKRZ01002174.1_pt1 | contig 14540 bp, 14 predicted proteins | sample 1601141 | NCBI WGS metagenome assembly OKRZ01 (sample SAMEA3541524, study PRJEB24748) | human gut metagenome | biome: human gut; feature: human-associated habitat; material: faeces | place: China | collected 2012
ATTTTGTTGCGACCTGTCCATTCAAGACATCACGACGATACTTTACACACCATACGATATGATACTGTATTGAATAGACATAGCCTCTTCCTTTAACAACTTCCATACGTTTATACCTCACAAATATTATAACATATGTATATATTTAAAGCACTATATTTATTATTTATTATTGAATTATTTATCTAACATCTGCCAATCTGATTCATCGCATGACTAAAGTCACGAATGTTCTTAGATTGCATTATATATTACTAATAATATATAAATTGAAAATTCAGTCAAAAAAAGAGATTTCTAGTTTGAAACCTCTTTTTACATACAACATTTTATTTTCAATTTATGCTTTATTTAAAGTAAATATTATAAATAACTGTCGAATAAATTCGAATTATTCATTGGCTTTTAAGCTTGAAACCATATCAATTGTTTTAATTTTTCTTGCCAATAACTTATTCATCACATATGAAACTAAAACGGTTCCTATAATTGCGTACACATAAGATATCCATTCAACTACAGCCGGAAAATCATACGTATCATTTAATGCGTTTGTATAAATATATGACAGCATATAATAACCTAGTGGTAAGCCAATAATCATTCCCACCAACATGATCCATGTGTTTTGTTTGATAAAGATTTCTTTAATTTGTTTATCCTTAAAACCTAATACCTTTAATGTCGCAAATTGATATTGTTTTTCAGTAAATGATAACACACCCAAGTTATATAAGATGACACAACCTAATAAGACTGCAAATACAATCAATAAGACCATCATCGATTTCATCGCTTCAAGCATACTCTCTACACCTTCTTGAATCGATTCAATACTACTAATCTTAGAAACACCATCTAATTTTTTAGCCTTCTTATTTGTATAAATAGAATCTGGACGATATGTATATCCTAATTTTTCAAAATATTTCTTTGACATTGTGAATTGCTGCGTTTGTGGATCACGATTCAAACCAACAACCTTACTTGTATACCAAGTAGAATCTCCTGTCAAATGCCATTTGATTGTATCTCCTACTTGAACCTCATACTTTTCAGCTAGTTTTTCTGTTAAATAGATTCCATTTGAATGAATAGACATAACTTTTTCATCATGATCTGTGATATTCAATTTATCTTTTCCATCCGACACAAGCAAGGATCTTGTTTCTGTTTTACCATGATTTTTGAATTCAATCGCAACACTTTTACTTGTGGCATCTCCATACAAGTGAGTTAAATGATCATATTGTTCTTTTGTATAATCACTATTTAAACTAATTTTATATTGATATGTATTGATTATTTTATATTCCCAATCCATATAAGATTCAATCGTATCCCACAATCCAAACGAACATACAAGTAACATTGTACATCCAATAATTCCAACACATGCTGCAATACTTCTTCCTTTATTGCGGGCTATATCTCGAATATTCCATCTTGTCGATAATTTACATTTATTAAATTTTACAGACCAATCCAAACTATTCTTTTTTACCTTTGGCACTTCTAGACGCAAAGCCTCACTTGCCGTTTCCTTTAAAATCTTTCTGGAAGAAAGATATGTGACTAAAGAAATCATAAGCACAACCAAAATTGTCGTTAAAATCACAACCGGCAACAATGCCGTATGTATATTTGGCATTTCAAAATAACTAGCTTCCATATCAATAAAGAATTGTCCAATTGTAAAATATCCAACCACAACACCTAATATAGCCGCAACAAGGCTGATCATAAAACCAAATCCAATATAATGGATATAGATTTTTCGATTTTTAAATCCAAGTGCTTTTAAAGTACCAATCTGCACTCTTTGTTGACAAACAAAACGATTCATAGTACTCATTACACTTAAAATCGCAATCATCAAGAACAATCCCGTAAATACAGGTGCATAAGTTTGACCTTCTTCTACTTCCGCTTGGTAACCTGCATATGAAAAAGAAGCATCTCGATCTGTTACAGATAAAAAATCAAAATTCTTTTGAATCGCTTTTTTTACTGATGACACATTATTTTTCTTATCCACATCCACATAAGCCTTATTATATGTAACATCGAAATTCATTTCTTTTGAAAAAGTATCAGCTGGTATATACACAAAACCATAGTTTTTATGTGTAGGAAATATTTCTGTAGAATCCTTCACAAAATATACATGATCTGGTGTATTCACTAAACCTTTTACTTTTAATTTCAAAGTTTGACCAGAAATATCCAGTTTTAAAGTATCTCCCACATGAATATTTAAATATTCTGCCAAATAACTATCGAACCACACCCCTTTTTTATTCGATGCATATTTTTCCCCTTTGATAACGTACATTTTAGAAATCGTATTTTCTTCTAAGACATTGGTTTCTAAAGTTACATCTTTATATCCTTTTAATTTCGCATTCAAAACCAATGCACGATTTACATCACGAACATGATCTAGTGATTTTAGGTCATCTAAATCCGAATCCGAAACATTTGTATTTGTGATCCATAAATCCTGCAAATTATATTCTTTATAATACTCTTTAGCGCTTTCATCCATACCATCCATATAACCATGGATACCACTAAATGCGAGCATTCCAATAAACACCATCAGAAAAATTGTAAAGAATTGTCCCTTATAATGCCAAAGATTACGATATAGTTTTCTTCTCAACATTACCAGTTCACCTCATCTATGTTCTTTGGTTGTTTATTCACAACATTCTCTATGATTTTTCCATTCTTTAGACGAATCACACGATCTGCCACATCTGCAATCAATGCATTATGCGTTACAATCACAACTGTATTTTCTTTTGTGCATTCACGCAATAACTTTAATATCTCTACTCCCGTATTTGAATCTAAAGCCCCAGTAGGTTCATCGCAAAGTAATAACTTTGGATTTTTCGCAATCGCACGCGCAATCGATACACGCTGCTGTTCACCTCCACTTAATTGATTTGGAAACTTATTTTCTTGACCATTTAAACCTACCTTATTCAATATTTCAGTCGAATCCTTTGCGTTTTTAACCACATCCCGAATCAAATCCACATTTTCCTTCACCGTCAGTGTCGGCAAAATATTATAAAATTGAAAGATAAACCCAATATTTTCTGCACGATAATCCGTTAATTCTTTTTCACTATACCCACTAATATCGAGCCCATCCATATATACTTTTCCATCTGTCACATGATCCATTCCACCCATAATATTCAATAACGTTGATTTACCGGCACCACTCGGACCTAAAATAACAACCATTTCATGTTGATCAATCGAAAAAGAAACATCATTCAGTGCATAAAATGCTTTTTCTCCTACTTCATACTTTTTTGATACCCCATTAAATTCTATACATTTCTTCATAATCGTTCTCCCGTTAGTTTTATCTAACTATATGGTTAGTATGCTCTAACTTAGAACATTCCTCAAGGACAAACTTTGTGAGAGTTGGCGTAGGTAGTTTTTATTTTGTTTATTGATTCATACAATAAGAAGCTAAATCACAGTGCCAATGTGAAATAGACATTAAATATACACATACAACATTGAATTTTTCTAATTCACTTTATATAAAGTATAAATCCAGATTAACTGTCGGAAAAAAGAACAAGATTTCTCTTGTCCTTAGTTTAATTGATATCTACATTCTTGATTATTGACTAAATTCTTTAGACTTTCCAAAGAACAATGCACCATATCATAAGATACTTGATCAGTATAAAAGGCTGCATGTGGGGTTACGATTACATTAGGATAGGCTTTTAATATCAATAAGTCTCGATTCTTGATGACATTATAATTATGGTCAATATGAATAACTTCCTGCTCATTTTCAAAAGAATCTATACCTGCACCAAGTGATGTATTGATCATTAATACACCCTTTTTATTTGTTTTCCACAATTTCTTACAGCCTCTTTCTTATGATATACTTTTAGTATGTGTACAAGCTTTCGATATACACCTAAAGTAGCCAAAGCCTTTGGTTTAGAAGAAAAAGACATTCATCCAAGTGACAAATGTCTTGTACTTACTCGAAGCCAAAAGAAAATGGTGCCGTTTGGGTATAAAACCAACAATTTAATTTTGAATGCCAGACAAGAAACACTCTTAGAAAAGCCTTTATTTAAAGATTCCATGCATTGTATTGTGCCTGCAGGAAGTTTCTACGAATGGGATTCAGGTAAAAATAAAGTGGAATTTTATTGTGAGCACATTCTCTATTTTGCAGGAATTCTTATTGATAATCACCTTGTCATTATTACTACAGATGCCAATGCATATGTAAAACCTGTGCATTCTCGAATGCCAGTCATACTTGAAAAAGAAGATATAGATCCTTGGTTAAAAGATATTTCTAGAACCCAGGAAATCTTATCCAAACCAGGCATTGCACTTCAAAAAAAGCAGCTACAAGAACCACTTTTCTAAAGGAGATCTTATGAATATTACACCAATTGGCAAAACTTGCCAAAACCGCCGGTATGAAATATGCCGTAATGACTGCCAAACACCACGATGGATATTGTATGTTTGATACAAAGACTACAGATTGGAAGGCAAATAGAGATTATGTCAGAGAATTTTTAGATGCGTTTAGAGAAGAAGGCTTAAAAGTCGGTCTATATTATTCCCTGCTTGATTGGCATCATCCTGACTATCCTCACTTTAAAGATCGACATCATCCAGAAAGAAACAATGCAGAATATGATAAACCAATTTGTTTTTCAAACTATTTGAATTATATGCATACTCAAATCAAGGAATTACTTACAAACTATGGAAAGTTGGATATCATGTAGTTTGACTTTTCTTATGACAACATGACAAAAGATGTATGGGATGCCCACAAAATCGTAACAATGGCAAGAACTTACCAGCCAGATATGATCATCGACAATCGTCTAGAAGGAGATGGTGTACACCCAGGAACCATTATGGATGCCCATCCTAGTTTCACAGCTGGTGATTTTTCTTCACCTGAACAAATGATTCCTCCTCAAGGTTTACCTGTGCCTTGGGAAGCTTGCATCACTATGAATGAACATTGGGGATATTGTGCCAAGGACACGAACTATAAGTCCGCTAAGCTAATCATCCGTACTTTAGTAGAATGTGTATCCAAGGGTGGAAATATGATTTTAAATGTGGGGCCGGATGCTAGAGGTCAGTTTCCTAAAGAATCTATTCAGGTATTGAATGAAATTAGTGAATGGGTGAAACTGAACCAAGATTCTATTTATGGATGTACAAAATGTGAATTAGAAAAACCAGAATGGGGACGATACACACAAAAGGAAAATAAAATTTATGCGCATATTCTAGATGAGAGTATTTTTGATATACCTGTTAAAATCAAAAAAGAAAAAATCCAAGGCATAAGAAGATTGTCTGATCATTCTCAAATCAAAATTCAAACACCTTGGAATGCCGAAAGTTTTTCTGACTATACATTTATCGATATTGACACCCATTCACATCATTGTCCAGATTCAATTGACACAGTGATTGAAATCACATTAAAAGACTAGCTTAAATTTCGGCTAGTCTCTTTTACTATATAGATCGGTCTTTGTTTACTTTCCATATAGTCTTTTGTCGTATATTGACCTAAAATGGCCACAAACAACATTTGAAGCCCACTCAAAAACAGAATCAAACATACTAAATGAAACATGGATGTGACATGTGCTAACAATCCAAACAAAGCCATTAGAATAGACGAAATCATAATAACGGCTCCAATATTACCAATCCATACAATTGGCGCTGTAGAAAAGGAAAACATACCTTCCATTGCATATGCGAATAATTTTGAAAAATTCCATTTAGAATTGCCCGCTGCTCGTTGCACATTATGAAATTCAATCCATTTTGTATCAAATCCTACAAAAGAAAATAATCCTTTCATATAGCGATTGTATTCTTTTAATTCTAGAATCGCATCCACCATTTGTCTTGACATCATACGAAAATCACCACAACCATCACTCATATCCATTTTGCACATCTTCTGCATCACTTTATAGAAAGCATGCGATAAGAAATTACGAATCTTACCTTCTCCCGTACGGTCTACTCTTTTTCCTGCACAACAATCATAGCCTTCTTCACTAACCGCCTTATACATATCTTTTAATAATACAGGAGGATGTTGCAAGTCGGCATCCATGATCACAACATAATCGCCACTTGATTTCTTTAATCCTGCAAACATAGCGGCTTCTTTGCCAAAATTTCTTGAAAAAGAAATAAATTCACAATGCTCATCCTTTAAACTCAAAGCTCTTAATATATCTTTTGTGTGATCCTTTGATCCATCATCCACAAACAACAATTCATAGGTAATGCCTTCTATTTCATTCAATACTTCGCTTGTCTTTTTATAAAACACTGAAAGAACGTCTTCTTCATTAAAACAAGGAACGACAACACTAATTTTGTTCATACAACATTTCCTCCTTCTTAGAAAATATATGCGATTTACACAAGAAATAATTTGCCAGAACGGTAATAATACTGACTAAAATCTTGGATAGTAAATTTGAAATATGTAAGCCATCAATACAGACAGCGAGCAATGCATTTTCTACAATCAACGTCATAAATCGTAGTCCAAAAAACTCGATACATTCTTTTTTCATATCATTACTTGAATGAAATACAACTTTACGGTTTGAAAAATACGCAAAAATCACGGCAACTAGCCAAGCTAAACTATTACTAATAAGCCAATCGATTCCTATCTTTAAACAAATAAAATAAACAATATAATTCACAAGAGTTGTCATCACTCCCACAATTCCATAACTTATAAATTCTTTGACTTTTTCCAAATCCAGAATCCTCCTATCATAATGAAAAGAGCGCTTATACCAAGTCCTGCATTCTTAAATGGCGCATGAAATTGAATCGTAATTGTATGGCTTCCCTTTTTGATTTTGCATCCCACAAAAGCCTTATTCACAATTTCAACATCCTGCTTCTTTCCATCAATATAAATTTCATATCCCTTTTCATAAGGATATGAAGTTACTAAATAACCATCTTTAGATGTTGTTACTTTCCCCTTAAATATATAAGCTGTCTTTAATGGTTTTACTTTAGTTACAACTCGATCAAACACATTCATATCACATGTATAAATACGAATATTGGATATCTTGTATTTTCCTTTAGATAAAGTAACATCAAATTGTTTTAATTCTTTTTTAGAAAAAATATACGTAAAATGTTTATTTCCATTTGGATACACAGAATGTTTTTTTGACAATGTATTCTTCATTCCGTTTATGGATATCGAAATCTTTTTATCTGTATAATTCTTTATATCAAAATCAATACAGATCAGCTTATTTTTAGCATCAAAATCAATGGGTATTATTTTTTTCGTTTTCTTTTTGTTCTGAATCAAAATCGATTGATCTAAATTCTTTATAAGTTTCATCTTCGAGGCATAATCATTACTTGTTTCACCATTCACAATCGTACGATTATAGATGGTATCCAAATTATATGGATAAAAGAGTTTATCAAACCTAGATTCACTTATCGTATCACTTGTCACATAGACCATGGGAAATACATTTTTATTCTTTAATAATTTATATTTCCCTTTACTATCTACTTCTTTATATCCATATAAATTAGAGTCTTTACGCAATACATTTTGAATCCCCATCATACTCAAATATAAATAATTCTCACTATCCGTTATGATTGTTCGATTGGATTGGGAAATAGGACTTTTTATAATGTCATAAATGAAAGTATTATATAAAGAATTGCTTGTTGATGTATAGCTAGATGCCTTCATTTCTTTTAGATCATAGATACGGTTGACACTATAACCTATCCTATCTAAATCGGCTGTTCGTTGATTCAAATCATTTCTTTGCATTAATTTTTGTTTTTCTTTGGAATAAACTGAATTATAGAGTTTTGAATCTAAACACTGATTGTAATTTAATCCTGTAAAAACAATTATAGGAATCAGTACATACATCATTAAACATTCTTTTTTATCAATAAAGTAATATCCAATAAATACAAGTGAAATTAATAATCCAAGAAGTGTTGTTTTGGTGCATAAAAATAAACTAGCTAAAATCAATAACCATTTATTCAACTTTCTTTCCTGTAACCAATAGGCAAAGATCATAAGCACGAGTGGTAGACATAGCACCAATATTTTTGTGCGGGCATATAAAGTTCCATTCAATATATAGGAGAATATCGGGAAAACAAACATTAAAATCAACAGAATCGATAGCTTCCTTGTCTTTTCAAATTGAATTCCTTGAAATAAGGCAATCCAGCTAATCACAGTCAACCCACATCCATAGCTATCATAGACAAGTCCTTTTAGAGTAAAGTTTGGAATTAATAAATCGAATAGGTTGGTTTGTACAACAGATTTATGATTATTTAAAATCAAATATCCAGTTGGTAGCCATAAAATCGTAGCCATACCCATACCAATAAGAATCGGAATCAGAATATCTTTTATCGTATAGTTTTGATCATAATCATATAAAAGCAGAATCAATATCATGCCTGGCGTATAGAAATAATTATGGAAAAATGCCATACAGATACATAGACTGATCCATTGTCTTTTATTTTTATCTACTAAAATCATTGAAAGAAATAAAAAAGGTAGAATTTCTATAAACATGATTTGTTGGTGGGACTGAAAGAAACAATTGGCACATATGCAACATATGCTTGAAAAGAAACTAATCGAATCTTTGTATCCTTTATTTCTTAGCCAACAATAACAAAGTCCTCCTGTAGATGACCATAGAAGTGTTGCATAACCTATAATAAAGAAATGTATTGGAATATTTGGAAATAAATAAGAAGCTAAAACGTCTGGCCTTAATAATCCATAATACGAAAAACTAAAGGTATTGGTTTGTCCTTGAAGATTCGCAAAACTATCTGGAAGTAATTGTTTGGTCTGTCTAAAATAGTCTGCCAAAGATACGTGTTGTGCTAACCAGTCTAACTTTGATCCATACATGGAATATGTGGATATACAGAGTACAAATAGAATAGGTAATATAAATAGTATTGTAATGTAAAACTTATCTCTCTTTTTCATGGTTTTACTATACAAAATAAATCTTAAGTATCGACAAAAGGAAATATTAAACTTTCCTAAATATATTAAGAAGATTTAAGAAATACATAAGTAGAGTGTTAAGAAATGTTTGTTAGAATTTTTTTGGTGATAAGTGTGAAAAAGTTATTATTATGCATCTTAAGTTTAATACTTTGTCTAAATACATCTGTAATTCATGCCAAAGAGCCTGAATCTTTAATGATTGTTGCCCATCCGGATGATGAAACGATTTGGGGTGGATCTCATTTAACCCATGGGAATTACACCGTTTTATGTATTACGAATGGAAACAATAAAAAAAGAAAAAAAGAATTTATGAAAGTCATGGAGAAAACACATTCCAAAGGAATTATTTTATCTTTTCCAGATAAGACAAAGGGTAAGCGTGATAACTGGAAGTCTTGTAAAAAGGATATTCAAAGAGAAATCAAAAAGGAAATCGATTCTAAGGATTGGAATCAAATTGTAACGCATAATCCAGATGGTGAATATGGGCATATCCATCATAAAAAGATATCTAAGTATGTTACTATGATTTTGAAAAAAGAGGATAAGACCGATCAGCTTGTATATTTTGGTAAATATACATCAAAGAAAAATAAGGCTAAATTAAAGAATGAAAAGAAATTATCCAAGAAAGATTATAAAGAAAAATTGGATGTCATTCAGTTGTATTCTTCGCAATCGAAAGTGATGGATCATTTACATCATATGTTGCCTTATGAAAATTGGAAACCCTATAGTAATTGGGGTAAAATAGAATAAAAGAAAGGGGATGTGAACATGCAGACGCGTATTTTAGTGGCGGATGATAATGCAGAAATCCGTGAAATATTAAGAATTTTATTAACTGGCGAAGGCTATGAAGTGATTGAAGCCAAAGATGGAAATGAGGTCCTTCAATTGTTTGATTCCTCCATCGATTTAATCATTCTTGATATTATGATGCCGAATATGAATGGTTACCAGACTTGTCTAAAGCTTCGTGAAACAAGCAATGTCCCTATCTTATTTTTAACAGCCAAAGGATTAGATTCGGATAAGACGCTTGGTTTTTCAAGCGGCGCTGACGACTATTTGGCAAAACCTTTTTCTTATAGTGAATTAACGGCAAGAGTTAAAGCTTTACTTCGTCGTTATCAAGTCTATAAGGGTAAAAAAGAAGAAATATTACTTGATACAGAAAAGGATTTAAGTATTGATGGTCTTACTTTGCGTTATGCCCAACAAAATGCAGAGGTCAACGGAAAGGAAGTTGAATTAACAGATATTGAATTTAATATTTTGAGTACGTTGATGAAGAATCCTAAACAGATTTTTTCAGCTGAACAATTGTATGAAAAGGCTTGGAATGAACCTTATTATTATTCGGCAAATAATACAATCATGGTTCATATTCGTAATCTTAGAAAGAAAATCGAGAAGGATCCGGCCAATCCAGTATATATAAAAACAATTTGGGGAAAGGGGTATCGTTTTGAATAAAAAAATAACGAAACTGTATCTTTCTCTTCTTGTTTTTTTATTGAGTTTTTTCGCAATATATTCTCAAAGATTTGTCGTATATGATTATTTAAATGCTCATTATAAGTATTCGGATACTTTATCTAAAGAAAAAATCAAAGAGGCGAAGAATTATTTAGATCAACAAGAACAAGTGGATTTTATGAACCACACTCAAATTCGTAAAGATTTAAATCAATTATTAAAAAAGGGAAGTTATCAAGTCATTTTATATAAAACAAAATCAAATAAACAAGATGATAAAGTCATCGATTCTATACTTGCGTTTTGTGGCCGTGCTCCTTTAAAAAATGCACAAAAGTATAGTATTTTTATAAAGAGTTCGAGTAAAACGAGTTGTATTGAATGGTATCCATCTTTTACAAATTATTATCATTCTTATCGTATTTTCGACTGTATTTTAAGTCTTATTATAACAATTCTTTTTTATTTACTTTTAAAAAACCTTAAACCACTTTGTTCAAAGAAAAACGTCTTCTATTCCTTATCCAGTCGTATGATGTTTTCTTTTCTTTGTGCAACATTGTTGGTATTAACTTCTTTTGCATTTCTATATTTAAATCGCAGTACTGTCTTTGAGTTTTTCATGGATACTTTTTATCAATCGGAAGATTATTCTTCTTATGTAAAGAAATTAGAAAAACAACTTCAAAATTTTGATTTAACGAAAGAAAACAAAAAAGTCATCAATCATATATTAAAAGAAAATGCACTCAATCATGCGTATGTGGAATTATATGATCAGGATGGAATCTATTTTACGGATAAGTCTCCATTAGCTAACAATAATCTTCTATTATTATATAGTTTTGATGATTTGGATGTCTTGGAAGCCCCATTGTACTATGATTATCCAATACATTTTAAAAACCAATCCGTTTATTTATATATCACTTCTTTTCCAATGATTCCATTCCAAATTCCTTATATTATTCTTTCACTTTTGGTTTCCTTCTCTTTCTATTTGATTATCCTACAAAGCTTTATCCGTAAACGAATTCATTCCATTCAAAGTTTACAGGAAGATGTCTTTACTTTAGCAATTGGTGATTGGAATCACGAAATCAAAGTAAGTGATAGAGATGAGATTGGACGTTTAGCCCAGGACTTGAATCAAATGCGTATTGCCTTTCTACAAACAATGGACAATGAACAACAGGCTCGTGTTGCGAATAAAGAATTAATTTCTTCTTTATCCCATGATTTGAGAACTCCACTAACAACATTAAAGGGATACCTTGAAATCATGAATTTAAAAAAGGATGATATTAAATTTCGTGATCAATATCTTCAAAAATGTTTAGATAAGGTTGAAGAAATCACATATCTTTCCAATAAAATGTTTGAGTATTCTCTTGTCTTTTCAACAGAATATAATTCTGATTTATCGAATATTCCTGTTCAAAAGCTCATCGATACATTGGTAGATCATATTCAGTATTTAAGAGAAATGGATCTTCATATTTTATATGAACCTCTACAAACTTCTCTATCTATGGATGCGAATTTTGCGATGATTCAAAGAATATTAAATAATGTATTCTCGAATATTCAAAAATATTGTGATCCTTGGAAAGATATCGTGATTCAAACATCAATTGAAGAAGACCGATTAAAAATGAGTTTCACAAATTCAATCAATCATCATTTAGATAAAGTAGAAAGTAATGGAATTGGTTTGAAGAGTGTTAAAAAAATGATAGAAATCCACCATGGGACTTTCTATCAAGACGAAACAAATGATTTATTTACTATTATATTAACTTTTCCTATTCATCAGTAAGAGTGATTCTTACTGATTTTTTTATTACGAAATCAGTAAATTTATGATATTATTATTAGCGTTCGCTTTTTGGTACATATTGGAAACGTCTTTGATTGAACAACACAAAAAGTTTTATTCAGGAGGAGAAAATATATGCCAAAAACAAAATTCGAAAATATTGTATTCACTTTATTAATGTCTTTTTTGATGGTTTATGCCATGATTTGTTACAACATCGCTTTAAATATGGGTGGAATGTCGAATCAAGTCTTTTTGTTAGTCTTTCACGAATTGGTTATTATGTGGCCGGTTGCTTTTATTTTAGAGTATTTCTTTGTTGATAAAATGGCGCATCATTTAGCCTTTAAAGTTGTAACACCTAAGGATCGTCCATTCTTTATCACACTTGCGATTTCTTTCTACATTATTTGTATTATGTGTCCAATTATGAGTTTGATTGCGACCATTCTTTTTAAAACGCCAGGTGTGCAGATTATTTCTGTCTGGTTCATGACTATTTTATTTAATTTTCCAATGGCTTTCTTTTGGCAATTTTGTTACTGTGGACCATGTGTTCGTTGGATTTTTGGAAAACTATTTCACTAGGAGCAACATATTGCTTCTTTTTTTTGTTCGATTATAATTAGATTGATATTGAAAGGACTGTTTTAATATGAATAAAGAATTGATTGAAGAACTAAAAAAACAAGATTTTAATGTAGTAGCTGTATCTAAAACGCGTACAAAGGAAGAAATTGATGAAGTCGCAAAAATGGGTTTAACTACTTTTGGAGAAAATCGTGTACAGGAATTTATAGATAAGTATGATCCAAAATATACTTGGCATATTATTGGACATCTACAAACAAACAAAGTGAAGTATATTATTGGAAGGGTTGATGTGATTGAAAGCTTGGATTCATTGAAACTTGCTGAAGAAATTGAAAAGCAGGCTAGTAAGCATGGGATCGTTCAAAAGGTATTGGTAGAACTTAAAATATCAGAAGATCCAAATAAAACAGGCTATCCTTTTAAAGATGCGAAAAACTTTATTTCCCAACTACAGGAATTTAAACATATTCAAATCAAAGGAATAATGTGTGTGGCATCTAAGACGGATGATCAAGCTTTAGTTGAATCTGAGTTTGAACAAATGCATAATCTTTACTTAGAATTAAAAGAGCAATATCCAGATATGGACACTTTATCTATGGGTATGTCTCAAGATTATAAGTTAGCCGTTAAGCATGGATCGAATACAGTTCGAATTGGTCGTGCTATTTTTGAATAATTCTTTTAATGGTGTTATACTAGTCCCATGAAAAATTCAAATAAAAGAAAATTAAAAACCAATAAAATACTTCTTATTGTGGCATGTGTTTGTTTAATAGTTGGTTTGTTTACTGTTTTGTTGTCAAACAATTCAAAAACAAAAGACAATGAGCACCACAATTATATCGCGACTGTCATGATTGATGCAGGACATGGCGGGTATGATGGAGGAACAATTGGTGCTGATGGTACTTGTGAAAAAGATTTGACTTTAGAATTAGCTCTAGAAACAGGTAAACAGCTACAAAAAATCAATCCTGACATCAAGGTCGTTTATACTCGTACAAGTGACAAAATCACTTGGCCAGAAGATGAAGTAGAGGATTTAACAGCTCGAGTTGAAATGGCAAAAAAAGAGAATGCCGATTATTATTTCTCATTCCATATCAATTCAAATGACGATCCAAACTGTGATGGATATGTTTCTTATATTCGTAAGGATGATAAAGTAAGTAAAAAAATCACTAAGTACCTATCTAAGAATCTATCTGATATAGATTGGAGTTATGATCGTGGTACCCTTACAACGGAATCTTATCCTTTGCATGTGGTTGATCTACAAAAAATTCCATCTATTCTTTTTGAAGCTGGTTTTATAACAAATCCTAATGAGCTTCAACAGTTAAAGGATAGTACAAATCAAAAGAAAATCGCAAAGGCTGTTGCGAAAGCTTTTGATAAATATATTACTGAAAATAAATAAAGAAAAAAAACCGATATATATCGGTTTTTTATGAATATATAAAACTAGATAGGGATAAATCAACCTTTAAAAACCATAGGGATTTT
>OKRZ01002190.1_pt1 | contig 14492 bp, 15 predicted proteins | sample 1601141 | NCBI WGS metagenome assembly OKRZ01 (sample SAMEA3541524, study PRJEB24748) | human gut metagenome | biome: human gut; feature: human-associated habitat; material: faeces | place: China | collected 2012
CCCAGCTGGAAGCGCTGGAGGGCAAGGCAAAGTTCGGCTTCTGGGAAAAATACGACGACACCCACACGGTGATGCGGATCGCCACCAGCTGGGCTACCCGGATGGAGGAAGTGCGGCAGCTGCTGGCCCTGCTGTAACTGCCAAAAACAGCGGCCTGTCTTTGTACAGGTTGCTGCTTGCATTTCTCTCCCTGGTATGGTATCTTGAATTTTGAAAGGAAGGTAAGATACCCATGGGCTTTTTTGACAAGATCTTTGGCAGCAAGGCTGCCGCCACCAAATTTTCCGGCCAGAAGATGACGGTCATGCTTCCCATTGACGGCAAGGTGATCCCGCTGGAGCAGCTGCCTGACGAGACTTTTGCCTCTGCGATCCTGGGCCCCGGCTGCGGCGTGGAGCCCACCGGCGATACCGTTTATGCTCCTTTTGACGGCACCGTTACGCAGGTGCCCGAAAGCCTGCACGCCGTTGGTATGATGAGCGATGACGGCATTGAGCTGCTGATCCATGTCGGCATGGACACGGTGGAGATGAAAGGACAGGGCTTTACCTCCCTGACCAAAGAAGGGGCTAAGGTCAAGGCCGGCACCCCGCTGCTGAAGGTGGATCTGGAAGCCATCCGTGCCGCAGGCCACCCCACTGCAACGGCCCTCATCGTGACCAACAGTGATGACCTGCCGGAGATCAGTGTTGCTGCAAACGGCGATGCTGCCGCTGGCACGCCGGTGTTCAAGTTCAAGAAATAAGTGAGCAGATCCCCCGGAGGCAGAGTGCTTTCGGGGGATTTTTGCGGAGAAAAGTCGTACTTATTTGCAAAAAAGCTGTATTTTGCGCGGTTTTCTCTTGCATTGCAGGGGAAGCTGTGCTAGAGTAGACAAAGTGTGAGCCAAAAACCGGTACTGTGAGAGGAAAAGTATATGGAAACAAAAAAGAAACACGAATTATCCCTTGCAAAACGCATGGCGATCTCTCTGGTCTGCGGCCTGGTGGCCGGTCTGGCCTTTATGTTCCTGCGGGAGCGTCTGAACGCCAGCGGTCAGGCAGAGACCTGGACCACCATCAACAACCTGCTGTTCCAGGATATCACCGCCGAGGGCGCTGAGCGAGCCTTTGGCATCTTCTATATCATCGGCCAGCTTTTCATCAAGGCGCTGCAGCTGGTGATTATCCCCATGGTCTTTACCTCCATTTCGCTGGCCATCGGCAGCATTGCAGACACCCGCACCATGGGCCGCATTTCCGCAAAGACCCTGTTCTGGTTCCTGCTGTGCTCCTTCCTGGCGCTGCTGCTGGCAGGCTGTGTGGGCTACGGCGCCTACTCCATGGGCCTGTTCAACACCCGCATCGAGGGTCTGGCAGAAGCCAGCGGTTCCACCGGTTCCAACCCCCTGAACGTGGTGCTGAACATCATCCCCTCTAACATCGTCACTGCCTTTGGCAGCAATGGCGCTGTGCTTTCCAGCGTGTTCCTGGCAGTGGCCATCGGCCTGAGCATGAACACCCTGGGCGAGAGCCGCACCGCGACCCTGCGCCGCCTGCTGGGCGAGGTCAACGATGTGGTGGTCGTGTTCCTGAACTTCATCGTCAGCAACTTTGCCCCCTTTGCAGTCTTTGTGCTGCTGACCCGCACCTTCGCCATCTACGGCATCGATTACCTCAAGCCCGCGCTGGTCTATGTGGTGGTCACGGTGGTTCTGCTGCTGGCCTTCCTGGTCATTGCCTACCCGCTGGTCATTGCACTGGGTGCCAAGCTGAACCCCTTCACCTTCATCCGAAAGATCGCCAACGTGGCAGTGTTCGGCTTCTCCACCTCCTCCAGCGCCGCCACCCTGCCCCTGAACATCAAGGTGTGCGAGGAAGAGTTCGGCGTGGATGAGAGCATCGCTTCCTTCGTCCTGCCGCTGGGCATGACCATCAACATGGACGGCACCGCCATCATGCAGGTCGTTGCCACCGTGTTCATTGCAGGCTGTGCCGGTTACACCGTCACCCCCGGCCAGCTGGTCGTGGTCGCCCTGCTGGCCCTGCTGGCATCTGTGGGCACCCCCGCCGCTCCCGGCGCTGGTGCTGTCATCCTGTTCACCATCCTGTCCGGTATGGGCTTCGTCAACGACGGCGCTCTGCTGGCCTACTCTCTGATCCTGGCCATCAACCGCCCCATCGAGATGCTGGTCACCTCCCTGAACGTGGTGGGTGATGCAGTTGCCAGCATCTGCGTTGCCAAGAGCGAGGGCCTGCTGAACGAGGAGACCTTCAATAAGTAACAATACGCCGTAACAGGCGCAGCAAAAACTCCCATGCAAAGCATCTTCCGATGTGAGCATGGGAGTTTTTTTGTGGTAGTAATTGAGGGAAGAGTGTGGTATACTCGGCTTAGTTCAACAAATCGGAATTTGAATAACACAATTTTATAGCCTCTTAGCAGAGGTTATAGTCTATCAATAAAATCCTCCAAAAGCCTTGAAAATAAAGGATTTATCGCAATGTGTTCGCCTTATCCCTTTATATGATTTCACACAAGTTTACTCTCTCCCTGACTGCTTATAAGGGCAAAATCAAGGGAAAGAAAATCCCATAACAAGATATAACAGAGTGTGGCAATCGGAGAACTGTGACATATGTGCGAATATATTATAGTGGAGGATTTTTTAATGAACAAGTATATTTATGATGAAAGCAATGGTCTTTGGTATGAACTGCAAAGAGATTATTATATCCCTTGCCTGACCTTACCAGCCGAAAAAGAAAACAAACCTATCGGTTTATGGGGGCAGCGACACAAACGATATTTACAGGAACATAAGAGGGCGTTTTACGCCACGCTACTCACAAGTGGCAAGTTGAATGCTTATCTTGCGGATGTCGATAAACAGGCGGAGGAACGCTTTGAAAGGATTGTAGAACAGATGAAGCAGGCACAGGGTATCACGGAACGCCTAAAGGCGAAAAATGCCTTAGAATGGGTTGGACAGATGAATAACATTCGGGCTTGTGCTATGGAGATTGTGGAGAGGGAAATTATATTCGCATAAGTAGACAAGGCGGCAGGGAGTAAATTCTCTGTCGCTTATTTTTACTATATTTTCGTTACGAAACTTGACAAAAATCTCTCCTTTTATTATAATTTATGTTATATAACAATAATTATAAAATGGCAGAGAGGTGAAAAATATGCCACCAAAGGTGAAAATTACAAAAGAGATGATTATAGATGCAGCATTTGAGATAGCACGAAGTGAGGGAGCAGAAAATATCAACGCACGAACTGTATCAAAAAAATTAGGCTGTTCCACTCAACCTGTTATGTATCATTTTAAAACAATAGAGGAATTGAAAAAAACTGTATATGTTAAAGCAGATGAGTATCATTCCGAATATATAACTAATATTCAGAGTGAAAATCCGATGAAAGATATTGGACTGAATTATATACGCTTTGCTGAAACAGAAAAAAATTTGTTTCGGTTTCTATTTCAAACAAATGAGTTTATAGGAAAAAATATTTCTGAGTTGATAAATTCTAAAGAATTACAGCCTATTATAGCTATACTGAGTAAAGAAGTAGAGGTCAATACAGAACAGGCGAAAACCATTTTCCGTTCATTATTCCTGATTGCACACGGATATGCAAGTATGTTTGCAAATAACGAAATGACCTATGACGAACAGACGATTATATCTGATTTAGACTTGGTATTTGACGGAACAGTTTATTCATTGAAAGGAGGATTATAATGTATCGTTTATATAAGAAAAATGAATTAAATTTCTCATTGGTTTGGATTATTTCCTATGTTGTTTTGTTTAGTGTTGCTGACAGCTTTTCTGCTTCGCTTGGCACTGAAAAAATAATTGCTGCACCCGTTGCTATAGTTTTTACATTGCTTCTTTTAGTTTTTGTGAGTAAACACAACTTAAAAGAAAAATACGGTCTGTGTTCTTTTAATGGAAGCCTTAGAAATTTCTTATATTTTACTCCGCTACTTCTAATTATGAGTATTAACCTATGGAATGGCGTTACGATGAAGCTGTCTGTTTTAGGAACTGTGTTATATATTTTAAGTATGCTCTGCGTTGGATTCATTGAAGAAATTATTTTTCGTGGATTTCTGTTCAAAGCATTATACAATGACAATGTAAAGTTGGCGATTGTTATCTCAAGTGTTACTTTTGGAATTGGACATATTGTAAACTTACTGAACGGAAAAGATTTAATACCTACACTCTTACAAGTTTGTTATGCAATCGCAATAGGTTTTCTTTTTACAATTATTTTTTACAAAGGAAAGAGCCTTTTACCGTGTATTATTGCACATAGTTTTGTAAATTCTTCGAGCGTTTTTGCTGTTGAAAATTCTTCAATGAAGTTTCATATTATTTCAAGTGCAGTATTATGTATTATTAGCTTAAGTTACGCACTGTGGATATTAAAAAAAACAAAACAATTTGATGAATATGAAAATAATGATAGGCGGTGATGATATTATATGCCAACTATTATTTCAGAATGGATATATTGCCCTGTATGCGGCAATAAAACCCGTACTATGATACGGGAAGATACGGAATTAAAAAACTTTCCTCTCTACTGTCCGAAATGTAAGCAGGAAACAATCATCAATGTTCAGGATATGAAAATTATACTTGCAGACAGTAAATAATTATGTATGCCGCCGCTATGGGTAACACCATAACGGCGGTTTTTCAATGCCTATCGGCTATCTCTGTCAATGGATTTCTTACGCTGTTTTTGCGGTGGTTTCTGCTTGTTGCGTTCCTGTATCTCACGCAGATGTTTTAACACGCTCTGCTTTTCGGGCGGTCTATGCTGTCCTTTGGCGGTGGCTGTCGGTTTCCTGCCGACTTGGTATTCCCACTCGGCAAGTTCACGGTTGTACTGTTCCACAACGCTTTCCATTTCTCGGAAAGTACGCATAAAAACTTGCACATCAGGATAACCGTCCGCTTTGAGTGTATCGGGGATTTTATCCAGCCTGTCGGCAATCTCCGTTTCGGTTTCTTTGATTTTTACCTCCAACGCTTTTCGCTCTTTACCTTTGAAAAGCCCCTTTGTATCGGCAAGCTGCTGTTTCAACTGCGGCAGAACTTTATCCTGCATGTTTTTGATTTCCTTTGCCTTATCCTGTACTTTTATCATCAGGTTTCGCATATGGCGGAACTCTGCCATATCAATATCAAGCGTAGGTTTAGGCGGCATATCTTTTTCCCGAATAAGGTTTTGCAGAAAATCTTTTGCTTTTGCCACAATCCCACGGAACAGATTGGGCAGCCATCCTTTGCTTTTGATAGATTGGCTTGCTTTTTCGTGTATCTCGGTCTGCTTGACCTCTAAAATCTTTGCTTCGGAAATACCCGATAACAACGCCATATCCGCTGTCCTGTTCCATTCCTGCCTTGCGGCGTTATCCGCTTCAATCTCGGCGGCTTTGGGATTGTTCTTACCGATTTTCTTGGTGGGAAGATAAACGCTGTTCTTATCAAACACCTTTAACTGCTGTTCGGGATCGGAGATATGCCGATTGATAAGGTCGGTGTAAATCTCTTTTACCTCCCGAAGAAAAGGCTCACTTTTGAATTTATCATCTTTCACGGTAAAGAGGTGGCTTTCGTAAACCTCGCCCTTTTTTATGACGGTACAACCTTTTCGTATCTGTCCGTCCTCTCCTGTGATTTCTTTCTTGGTGCGTACCCTTTTGCCTGTTTCATCATAGAACACGCTTCGTGTGGCTATCTTGATGTCAGGTTCAGGAAGCAGTTTTCTTTCGCTGAAGATAAGGTGGATATGATAGTTTGTCTTGCGTTTGTTGTGGTGGAGGGCTGACACGCACTCCACACCATACCGCCTGTGGAACTCCTCCGTAAAATCTTCAAGGACTTCCTGCGGCTCGTATCTTGTATATACTTCAGGCAGGGCGATAATTAATTCCCTTGCTTCAATACATTTGCCCTCTGTGCTGCTTCGCTTAAATTCCTGCTGGCTTTCCCTTGCAAGGTTACTCCAAAATTCATTGTCGGCGGTGCGGTAGGTGGCATAGAGATTTTCCTGTCTTGCGTGGCTTGTGATATAGGATATTCTTCCCTTGACATTGGGTAGCTTCGACATCTGTATAAATGAATGTCTTGCCATATACTCCTTCCTCCCATGACGGGCATACTCTTTTTGCAACCGAGAAATCGGTTGCCGCTGTTTCGGCGGCGTAAGCAGACGGACAGCGAAGAAAACAGTGTGCTGTTTTCTTCTGTATCATAGCGGCGGTGCATTGTCCGAAGCTGTGACACATAGCCCCCTGCAAGGGCGAAATACCCAGAGTACAAATCGAAGATTTGTGCGAGGGGTGTATTTCGCTCTCAAACGCCGAGGGCTTGGAGAATGCTTATTCTACTTTGCGGACATCGTTTTCATTGAGCAGGTTTCTTCCCTGATTGACACTCATAAATCGCTCTAAAGTATCCCTGCGGATAATCGCTTTTCTGCCGACCTTGAGGACGGGAAGTTTGCCCCAGTCTACCAACTTACGCATTGTATTTCTTCCGATACCCGTACATTCTGCTGCTTCTTCTATGGTTAAACCCATTTTGATGTTGCTCATTTTATCAACCTCCTTTTAAAATACGCATTTTGCAACTATGCATCTGTAATTATACTTATTTTGCCATCTCTTGTCAACTCGTTTTGCAACTTATTAAAAAATATTTTTGTCTATTATTAAATCCATGGTTGCAAAATAGGTTTTGCTGTGCTATACTATCAGCAATAGGAGGTGAAAACCTTGAAAAAAGAAATTACATTCACCGCAAAACAGGTCGGTGAACGAGTGAAAGAACGCCGAACAGAATTAAACTTAACAATGCCCGAGCTTGGTAAGCGTGTCGGAGTAAACAAATCTACCATTCAGAGATATGAAGCGGACGGTGTAGACCCGAAGCGTACAATGATTATCAACGGGCTGGCAGAAGCACTCCTGACCACTCCCGAATGGCTGACAGGACTTTCCGAAGATAAGGAATATGGCAGCCGCACTTTATGTGCAAGGGATATGGAGGAACATATCAAAAATTATCTTGATACTGTTTCTTCTGTGGTAAAGGGAGAACCGCACCAACAGCTGCTCACGACATTCCTCGGAAAGATGATTGACCTCTATACGGTTATGGCTTATCACTTTGCAGACGCTATGGCTGAGGTTGACCGTGTAGCGGAGGACGAGGGCTTAAAGCAGTCCTTACGCCGTTATGCGATTGAGTCAGGGGCAATTATGGAAAGGGTTTACCGTAAAGAAATGGAACTTCCTATCGAGGATATGAAGCAGTTTTTAGATGGGATTTTACATATCTACGATGAGGGACGCACCGCTGTAAAGATGGGTGACCTGTTCGGGATAGTGACAGCAGCCGAAGAAAGAGTTGCTGAAAAAGAAAAATTCCGTGGCACTTTGACAAGTGAAAATGCCGATTGACATTCACCGGCATAAGTGACACTATTATTTTACGCACACCATATGTCACAGTCCCGATTGCCACGGATAGAAAGGGGAATTTTATCTATGGCAAAAGGTTCTGTAAGAAAAAAAGGTAAAAAGTGGTACGCACGCTTCTATATCGAAGATGAAAGCGGCAGAAAAGTACAGAAAGAGTTTGTGGGAACAGAAAGTAAGTCTGAAACAGAAGCCCTGCTCAGAAAAGCAATCGCTGACTATGAGGAAAAGAAATTCGTTGCGAAGTCTGAAAACATCACGGTTGGTATGCTACTCGATCTGTGGGTGGAGGAAGAACTGAAACCCAGCAATCTCAGCAATGGTACGGTAATGTCCTATCAAGGAACGGTCAATCGTATCAAACAGCACCCGATAGGAAACCGAAAACTGAAAACAGTAACCGCCGACCATTTACAGGCATATATAGACTTTCTCAGCTTTGGCGGTACAAATCCTGACGGTACAACCGCAAAAGCACTCAGCAAAGGGTATCTCCGATTGTTTTCGGCTGTTTTACAAGGGGCGTTCCGTTTTGCGGTATTCCCGAAAAGGCTGATAACCTTTAACCCGATGCAGTATGTGGTATGGCGAGGAAAGAAAGAAGAATACGAACTGTTCTCGGACGAGGACGGAGAAACTGCTTCCACACCAACGCTCAGCTACGAACAGTATCAGAGATTAGAGGACTTCCTGAAAAAGAAAAACAATCCTGCACTTCTTCCTATACAGATAGCCTATTATACAGGCTTGCGTATTGGAGAGGTCTGTGGTCTGACTTGGCAGGACATCAACCTTGAAGAACAATATCTGACAGTACGCCGCAGTATGCGTTACAACGGGGCAAGGCACAAAACAGAAATAGGGGCAACAAAGCGTAAAAAAATCCGCACCGTGGACTTTTGCGATACGCTTGCCGCAATCCTGAAAACTGCGAAAACAGAACAACACAAAAACCGTTTCCGATACGGGGAACTGTACAGCCTTAATTACTATTTGGAGGTCAAAGAAAAAGACCGCACCTATTATGAGGTTTACAGTCTGCCGAGGTCGGAAGAAGTCCCAGAGGGATACAAGGAATTATCCTTTGTCTGCCTTAGACCTGACGGGGCATTTGAAGCACCGAGTACGGTGGGGATTATGTGCAGGACAGCAAGAAAAAAGGTGGAGGGATTGGAGGACTTCCACTTCCATATGCTCAGACACACCTATACAAGCAATCTGCTTTCAAACGGTGCAGCACCTAAAGATGTGCAGGAACTTCTCGGACACGCTGATGTCAGTACCACAATGAACATTTACGCTCATGCTACAAGGGAAGCGAAGCGTACTTCCGCAAGACTGCTGGATAAGGTAATCGGCGGAGCATAAAAAATTTCCCTTGTTTCGGCTCATAAGGGCAAAAACAAGGGAAAATACATAAGGTTTGAACATTTAATAGGCGATATGCCTTGAAAATACAGGGTTTACAGAGGATTGAATAGATAAACTGGAATTTGAAAGGAGAAAACTCATGTATCCGTTAATATCTGTTTTTATTATAGTAGTTGGTGCGCTACTATTGGTTTTTGCAAATAAAATTATAAAAAATAACAAGGTTAATCGAATTGGCATTAAAGTGGTTGGCGGTATTCTAATTATAGTTGGTTTACTTCTGCTGTATTTTTTATTATCAGGAAAATTGACATTGCCATTATCTAAGTAAGTGAAATTCGCGTTTGTGGAGCAAAGCGGAACAATAAAAGAGCAGTGTTTCCGGTGGGTGGACCCATTGGAGAGCACTGCTCTTTCTTTGTAGGAAAATTCAGCTGGCAGGAGCGTTACAGCGTGCCGTAGGGTGCAATGCCGATCATGTACTCAACACCAATGGCGACCAGAACGACCAATGTGGAGATGATGAAGCCGTGCAGCATGGGCTTTGCGCCGGAACGGCAGAGCGATTTGAAGTTCGTGTTCAGACCGATGGCCGCCAGGGCCGCGACCATCAGAAACTTGCTGATGGTCTTCAGGCCGGAAACCAGCCCGGCGGGCAGAAGGCCCAGACTGGTCAGCAGGGACATGGCAAGGAACGCAAGGATGAACCAGGGGAAAATGGAACGGATGCTCACCTTGACACCGTTGGCCTGGGCACTCTCTTTCTTTTTCAGGTGCAGGTTGACGGCGGCAAAGACCAGAACAGCCGGAATGATCGCCAGCGTGCGGGTCAGCTTGACCATCGTTGCAAAGTCGCCGGCTGCTTCACTGAAAGCGTAACCGGTGGCTACAACGCTGGAGGTATCGTTGACCGCCGTACCGGCCCAGAGACCGAATGCGGCATCGGAAAGCCCAAGCCACCGGCCAAGGAGCGGGAACACAACGATCATCACCGTATCGAACAGGAAGGTGGCGGACATACCGTAGGCAATGTCCATGTCATCGGCCTCGATCACCGGCGCAATGGCGGCAATGGCAGAGCCGCCGCAGATGCCGGTTCCGGCGTTGATCAGGCTGCTGGTTTTCCAGTTGAGCCCCAGCGCTCTGCCGATCAGCGCGCCCAGTCCAAAGCAGGTGGCCAGGGTGAAGAGCATGACCGTCAGCGAAAAACGGCCCACGGTCAGCACGGTGCGGATGTTCAGGCTGGCACCCAAAAGGACGATGGCGAATTTCAGGACTTTTTTAGAGGTGAATCTGATGCCTGGCGCGGTTGTTTTGTTGGGCTGGAAAAACGCATTGATGGCCATGCCGATAAACAGGGCGATGACCGATGCGCCAATGAGGTGGAGCCCGGCGCTGCTTTCCAGCGTTTCCAGCCACTTGGCGATGCAGGCGATGCCCAGTGCCAGCGCGGCTCCGGGGATCAGGGCGGTGATCTTCTTTGACATTCGTTGGGTTTCCTTTCTTTTGCATGTTATACGGAAATAAAAACAAGCGAAAACCACCGGCAGAACCGGTGGTTTATTGCTGGAGAAAAGGGCGCTCAGAACGAGCCGCCGGAGGAGCCGCCAAAGCCGTCGCTGTCCACGGAGGAGCCGCCGGAGCTGCTGCTCTCCTCGTGGGGCGGGTCGTAGACCTGCACGCGGTCGGTGTGGGTGTAGTTGTCCACCTGCACCCGCAGCTTTAAGCCCGCACCGATGTAATCGTTGGCCTCGGTCTTGAGCCGGGCTGTTTTCATCTGGCTGTACAGCACGCCGCAGACGATACCGGCAATGATCATGGGCACACCGATGACGATGAGGAGCAGGATGGGCCAGCCGCTGGTATCGTTGTCAACATCCAGAGGTTCGCCGTGCTCGGCGTAGAAATCCAGCGTGTCGGCGCACATGGAGAGGTACTCGGAGGCGGCCTCGGCCCAGTCGTTGTCCGAGAGATAGGGGACAACAGCATCTTCGATCTGCTCGATGCGGTAATCGGTAAAGGCTGTCACGCCGCCGCCGTAGGTGATGGTGACATACTTGCGGGAGCCGACTGCCAGCAGGAAGAGGATGCCGCTCTGTTCAGAGCCGCTGCCCAGACCGTTGGCAAGGTAGTAATCTTTGGCGTACTGGCGCTGGTCGGTGTCACCGATGCTGTCCACCACGAGAAAATATACGTCGCAGTCGTGGCCGTCGCTGGCGGCTTCGGCGGAAGCTTCCAGCTGGCTGTAAGTATCCGCATCGAACAGGCCCATCTCGTCCCGCACCAGCGGCGCGGCGGCAAAGGCGGGGATGCTCAGGCAGAGCGCCAGCACCAGAGCGGCCAGCAGGGCGGCAAAGCGTTTTGCAGTGTGTTTCATTCTGCCACCCCCTTATAACAACAGCAGGAACGCCAGCACTGCCATCAGGGGCAGGCTGATGCCCGCAAACCACGCGGCCACCCGGCTCTTGTCCACCGGCAGGTCACCGATGAGCCGCCCGGTCTGCCCGTTCATAGCGAACAGGAAGTCCTTGTCCTTCCACCGGGTGTGGAGCATCCAGACCGGCAGCAGGGCGTAGTGGGCGTGGGTCATATCCACGTTGATGTTCTCGGAAATGGGGTGGATCTCGCTGTAGCCGACGGTGGTGGCGTGGAGCGCATCGGCCGTGGAGTTGTACATCCGGCGGTAGGCGCGCTCGGCGCAGGCATCGGCATCCTCGTCATACCGGTCGGCCAGATAGCCGGGCAGGTAGGCCGTGGAGAAGGGCTTCAGGTCGCCGTAATCAAAGGGCTCAATGGCATCCATGTGGGTGTTGGGCATCTTGCTGGAGCCATCCACCGGCACCTTGGCAAAGTCGGCCGAGCCCTCGCGGCGCACATCGTAGTGCTGGGTGGTGGTCACCATGTAATCGCCCTCGCGGTGGCTCTCGGAGTTCTGGCCCTCGTACCGGCCGCGCGCATCGGCCTTGGCATCGTAGAGCCAGAAGGGGACATATACGCCCTGGATCTCTGCGATGTGGTTCTGGCTCTTGAACGCCTTGGGCAGGAAGGCCTTGCCCTTGTAATATCTGGTCAGCTGGTCGATGGCGGCCTTTTTGTCCAGCTTGAAGGGCAGGATGTACTCCGGCTTCAGTTTCCCGGAGAGCTTGCCGCCCAGCACTGTGGGGTTGCCGCAGTAGGGGCAGGTGGTGGCGGCGGTGGTCTCGTCACAGACCAGCTCGGCCCCGCAGGTGGGGCAGGAATAGCTGTTCAGGCCCTCCGCCTCGGCCTCGCTCCACACCGGACTGTCCTGCCGGGGCAGGCGGGCGGCTTTTTTGGCATCGCCCTCGGCGGCAGTGTCGGCAGCGGCCTGCTTTTTGGCGTAGCGGGCTTCGATGTCCTTTACGTCGTAGGCTGAGCCGCAGTAATCGCAGACCAGCTTGCCGCTGGCACCATCGTAGTGCAGGGGGCCGGTGCAGGCCGGGCACTGGTAATTCGTTGTCTTTTCAGCCATGCGTCAGACCTCTCTCAGGCCCCAAAGGGCTTGCCGCACTCGGGGCAGAACTTGGGCGGGGTGGCCGGGGCGGCAGGCACAAAGCCGCAGTTGGCGCACTTGGCGGCGGGCCGGGGTCTGCCGCACTCCGAGCAGAATTTGCCGCTGTTCTTTGCACCGCAGCTGCACACCCAGACAGCCGGGGCTTCGGGCCGGGGCTTGCCGCATTCGGCACAGAACTTGCCCGTGTTGCCGGTGTGGCCGCAGCTGCAGGTCCAGCCAGCGGCCGGTGCGGCCTGAGGCTGCGCGGCGGTCTGCTGGCCGCCCATCTGGTAGAGATCCCGGGCGTTGACACCGCCCGCTGCAGCGGCCTGGTTCATCCCCATAAAAGCCATGGCGGGGCCGGCGGCGGTGTTGGAGGCGGCAGCCTGCATGGCGGAGGCCTGTGCGCCCACCAGATGCGCGGCGGCGCGGGTGGGGTCCATAAAGGCCGCACTGCGCTGCAGCTCCTTGATCATCTGCTCGTCCTCTTCGCTGGCCTTGACACCGGAAACGCCCAGAGAGACGATCTCGATGCCGCGCAGCCTGCTCCACTTGGCGCTCAGCTCCTGATTCAGGGCCTCGGCCAGCTCGGCGGTGTGGCCGGGCAGGGCGGAGTAGCGGATGCCCTGCTCGCTGATCCGGGCAAAGGCGGGCTGCAGGGCGGTCATCAGCTCGGTCTTGAGCTGGCCGTCCAGCGCGTCGCGGGTGTAGGCGTTTTCCACATTGCCGCAGACATTGGTGTAAAACAGGATGGGGTTGACCACCCGGTAGCTGTACTCGCCGAAGCACCGGATGCCGATGTCGATATCGATACCGGCGCGCTGGTCCACCACCCGGAAGGGCACCGGGTTGGGGGTGCCGTATTTGTTGCCGGTGAGCTCCCGGGTATTGATATAGTAGATGCGCTGGTCGGAACCGGCCTGCCCGCCAAAGCTGAACCGCTTGCCCAGCTCGGCAAACACGCTGTCGATGTCCTTCAGCCCGCCGCTGAGCAGGGAGGGCTGGGTGCCGGTGCTGTAGGTGTACTCGCCGGGTTCGGCACAGAGGTCCACCACCTTGCCCTGCTCCACGATCAGCACGCACTGGCCGTCGGCCACGGCGATCACAGAGCCATCCGAGATGACGTTCTCGCTGCCGTGCCGGTTGGCGGAGCGGCCATTGGTCCGTTTCTGGCCCTTGACGGCCAGCACCTCCGCGGGCAGAGCGTCACAATAAAAATATTCCTTCCACTGGTCGCCCATCACGCCGGATGCCGCGCCCATGGCTGCTTTGATGAGACCCATAACTTCAATCTCCTTTTGTGCCGGGCAGTGCCCCAAAGCAGAGAATGGCTCCCCCGGGCGCTGCGGAATTTGGGACAAGTATAACATAATCCGGGAAATTGTAAAAGCGATTTGGCAAAAAGGCGGCAAAAAGGCGAAAGAAAAACTTGTTCTTGCTTTTTTGCCCCGGCGGGTGTACAATACCCTACGAAAAACAAAACACAGGGGAGCTCGTAAGGCGGGCTGAGAGGAAGTAACCAAACTTCGACCCTTGACCTGATGCGGATAATGCCGCCGTAGGAAGTCATAGGAAAATGATTTTTTGCAGGAGGCACCGCTGTGGTGTCTCCTGTTTTTTGTTGCCGCAAGCCGCCGCAACGGGCGGCTCCGGGCTGAGGGGGAGCGCCCTGAGCCTTGAAATAACTGCGATGGGAAGCCGTGTTCCGGCGTGAGAGGAGGCCAGCAAGCCTCGACCGCTTTTTGAGAAGGAGGAGTTTCCAATGAAAAAATTCTCTGTGAAAAAGCTGGCTCTCGCTGGAATGTTCTGCGCCCTGTGCGTGGTGGGCAGTGTGTTCAGCTTCCCGATGTTCGGCAGCAAGTGCGCCCCCGTGCAGCACATGGTCAATGTGCTCTGCGCCGTGCTGCTGGGCCCCTGGTGGGGCGTGGGCGTGGCCTTTGTGGCCTCGCTGCTCCGCAATATCCTGGGGCTGGGCAGCCTGATGGCCTTCCCGGGCAGCATGTTTGGTGCCCTGCTCTGCGGCCTGGTCTACGCAAAGACCAAAAACCTGATCGCCACCCTGGTGGGCGAGGTGTTCGGCACCAGCATTCTGGGCGGCCTGTGCGCTTACCCGGT
>OKRZ01002194.1_pt1 | contig 14475 bp, 16 predicted proteins | sample 1601141 | NCBI WGS metagenome assembly OKRZ01 (sample SAMEA3541524, study PRJEB24748) | human gut metagenome | biome: human gut; feature: human-associated habitat; material: faeces | place: China | collected 2012
TGAAGATACATATTTATTTTTTCTTTTAATAATCTTATTATTCAAGTTTTTGTATTTTGTTGTTATATATTTATATTTAACACTTTTTTTAATTCCTTTAACTTTTGCTAATGTTATAATATCATTGTTTTGAGTTGAAGTTGTTTCTTCTCTATTATTCTTTACATTTTTTGAATTATCAATAATAATTTTTCCTGTTTTTGTGTTTATAACCTTAATCAATTCTCCATATCTATTATAATACATAGTTGTTCCAGCATCTTCTGATTCTATTTGATAATTTCCTGTATAAGCATCTGTTGATTTTTTTCTATCACCAACTTCACTTTCTTTAATAGGATTTCCATTTAAATCATAAACAGTTTTATTTATAGAAGTTGTTTTAGTTGTTTCCTCTACTGTGTTGTTTATAACAACTTCTCCTGTTTCATAATTAATTAATTTAAGTAGATTTCCATCTTTATCAAAATAAGCCTTCGTTTTTAAAGATGGGGCTATGATTGTATATTCTCCACTTTCTTTTGTTAACTGTGATGAACCCATAACATCTACTTTGTTCCCATTTAAATCATACGTGATCCTTGCACTTGCAGTTTTACTTGAAAATAACACTGCACTGCAAAAGGCAAATACTCCAATACAATATTTTAGTTTTTTCATATTCTTTGACTCCTTCTTTTTTTTCTTTTAGTATAACATATTTTATTTTTCTTTGCATTTTTGCAGACATTTTTTAAGAAAAAAAAGGAATTAAATTCCTTTTTTGCTTTTAATCCAATAATTCAAGATGAGAATTAACAAATCTGTTTAAATTTTTCTTTGAATATTTTTCATCATTGTTTCTTGGACTATCATTTGTTTCTAATAAATAACTTGCAAAAACAACAAATTTATCCGGATGTTTATTCATTAAATCAATATCATCAACTGATGGCCAATAAGTAAGCCCTTTAATTTTTTCAAATTTTTCAACTAATTCATCATATTCATCAAATGTCATTTCCATATTAAAAATCCTCCTTTTTCTTATCCATATTAGTAATTAATACCTCAATATAATTTCTGCTTACCACCTGTACTTTATACTTAATATTTCTGTATTTTCCACAATGCCCTACACGTAAAAGCCCATCATTATATAGTTTTTCGATTTCATCACCTATTTGATCCAGGACTTTTAGTGAAACACTGTTTGTACATACTTTTTCTCCAGGTTTCCTATATTGAAATTCATATTTGGGACACCTATAGTACAATGAATACTTTCCTTTAACAAGTTTGAATGTACAGTTATGATATTTACATAAGTATTCAATATTATTTTTTATGTTTATCATCTCTAGCCTCCTATTTATAATATGGCAGATATTACTTGAAAAAGATATTTTTCCCTCAATGAAAATAAAATCCCATATTATTAATGACAAAAGTGCAAGTGCACACGAAAGGAGTATTGAAAAATGAATAAAGTAGAATTACAGGGAAAAGTTATTAGAATTTTTGAGGGTAGAAGAAGAACTATTATTACATTATTTATCTCAGGTTATTCAAAGAACTATCCACAGATTGTATTTACCGGGGCTGACAGAGAGCAGCTTGCAGGAATTGTAGAAGGTGATTTTGTTTTGATTAAAGGAACAATTAAAACAAGAACAATTACTGAAAATGATAACAGATACTACAGACAGTTTATTAAAGGGCTTGAAATTATTCCTGCTGTATCTGTACTTGAAGAAGAATTTGGTTCAGATGTAAAAGGTAGACATGAATATAGAAATAAAGTTATTTTATCAGGAGAAGTAGTGTCTACAAGTAATATTCATAATGTAGCTCATCTTATTATTAGAACACCGGATGACAAGTTTTCAATTTGGTTATCTGATTTCAGTATTAAACCAGAAGAAGTTGAAAATGAATATCCAAAAGGTACTAAAGTATATATCAATGCAGAAGTCCAGACTGTTAAGAAAGTTAAAGATGATGGATCTGCTAAATATTACGAAAACTTAATTGTAAATGATATTACAAAATAATATAAATTAAGGAGGCTTGATAGCCTCCTTTTTTTTATGCTTTTATTTTTTTAGTCTGACTGAATTTACTATATATGTTTTTTCCTTTTGATTTTGAATACGCTCTAATTTTTATATAATATGTTTTTCCTTTTGGAAGATGAATGTTAATATTTTTTCCTTTAACAGCCATTGTTATTTTCTTTGACTTTTTATTCTGACTTATGCTTATTGCAAATCCTGAATAAGTAGTCCCCTTTATATTTAATTTATATCCGTTTCCACTTCTTTTTACTGTTTTTATTTTTGGCTTTTTAATTACAAATTTAATTGAATTAGAATTTATTGATATATCTGAATTTCCAATTGTTCCTACAGTTGGAGTTGCTATTATTTTGTAAGTATATGTATTTTTATATTTTACTTTATTATCTGTATATGAGTGAGTTAACGATGTTCCAATTTGTTCATATGAACCTTTATTTGTTTTTCGTAAAATTGTATATGATTTTGCATTTGCAACATTGTTCCATGTGACTTTTATATTACTTTTGTTTGCTTTTGCTTTAACATCGGTAGGCATATCTGCTTTGTAATACATATTTCCATTAGAATCTATTTTTATATCACTATTTGTTGGAATTTCAACTGGAATATATATGGTTGTTTTATCTTCATTGTTTGCACTTCCAGGTTTCCCGGTATTTGAAGTATTAGGCTCACTTGGTTTTGTTGTATTATCTTTAATTGTTACAGAATATGATGCTACAGATTTACTTTTATCTTGGGAAATTGCTGTAATTATAGCAACACCTTCTTGTCTTGCCTTTATGTTACCATTTTCATCTATGGAAACAATATTTGGATTTGAACTAGTCCAATTATATGTTGTACTAATGTCCTGAATATCTGACTTGATAATAGGTTCTTGTTTATATGTTTCACCTATATTTAAATTTACATTGTTTTCTTTAAAAGAAATGCTTTTAATCTTATGTGATACATTAATTGCGAAAGAAACAGAAATATTTGAATTATCTATATATGTAGGATTAGCAAGTTCTTCGCCTGTTGTTCCTTTTATTATTCCATTGCCAATATATCCTGTGAAACTTCCATTATAAGTTGCTGTAATAATTGTAGTACCTTCATTCTGAGCAGTTATTTTTCCATTATTATTTACTATTGCTACATTAGGGTTACTTGATGTAAATTTTAGTTCATTATAGTTTATATTAGAATATTTGTTATTAAAATATTCTTTTGCATATAAAGCATGAATATTTGCATCTTTGGTTTCATCACTGTACATATTGATATTTGCTGTCTGTAAGTTACATAATGGATTTTGAGCATGTACATTAAAAGAGCGAGTACCTAACACTCTATATCCATTTTCATTTGAACTCTTTCTATTTGTTATGGTCAGTGAGATTATTGAATCAGCCAGAATATTATTATAAGGACAACTTATTAATAATTTCTGACTGTTTTTATTTTTTCTAATAATATTGGCTCGTATGTTTTTGTTACTTGATGTGATGGTGAAAAATAAATCATTATATCCACTTGATTCATAAACATCTAATATCAGATTGTTAGACATATATACATCCTGAGATATACTTTGTCCCAAAACATTAATGCTTATTGCAATCTCCTGACTATCTGCTTTGGCTTTAGATGGAAAACAAATATTTAATCCTGCCATAGCCATAGCAAAAGCTAAAGTAAAACATAAAAAATTTTTTGTAAAGTTTTTCATAATAAAAAATCCCCTTTCTAAAAAAATTAATATACAACAACTATATATATTTTATATCCGACTGTCTGTTCAGTTGTTGATATTCCTATTCCATAACTGCCTGATAATGAACCTATACTGCTTGTTGCTTTCTGTGCTATATTTAATATATTATCTTGTGAATCAGATTCTAATGTAGCACTAAATGTTTTAACTGAAAAATTTTTGCTTACATTAGTTGATTTTTTGTAAGTATCATTTGCATTTGATAGTCTGTTTGCTGACATATATTTTGCTAAACTTGATTTTTCTGAATCTGTTGAGCCGCTGAATTTTGATACAATGGAATTTCTAATAACAGATACTTTATTTGAAGAAATAGCATTTTTTTCAGAATAAGAACCTAATTTTTTTGTTTCAGTTTCTTTTTTTGTTGTCTTAGTTTCCTCTATTTTTTTACTTGTTGTTTGTTTTTCTGTTGTTGTTATTTCTTTTTCTGTAGTTGTTGTTAAATTATTTTTTTTCTTCTTTTTCACTTTTTTTGTGGTTTCTATAATGTTTTGAGTTGTAGGTTCTTCTTTTGTTTCTTCTATAATTGTATAACTTATTGATTGCTTGGTTGTTTCATTACTTATGTCATCTGTAGGAGTTTGAACTCCATCATTTTCGATAGTTGGTTCGACATAATCTTCTGATACATTTGTTTCTATCACAACCTTAATACCTGAATTATTTGTTGTTTGTTCATTATTTGTTTCACCAGAAATAACTGTTGTTTCATTATCAAATTTTACATTACTATCACTCTTTGCTGTAAAAAATACTTTAAACCCTATAAATCCGATAAGTAATATCACTGGTATTATTATAATTAATAATTTTTTCATCAAGCTGTATCCTCCATTCATTGCTCTTTTCATATGAATTACCACACACATTTGATACATTTGAAATATCTGTTCTTTGTCTATGGTTACTTTCAATCTTCTATTAATAATATGGCATTTAAATACTCATAAAAAAAGGAGAAAGATTTTTATATCTTTCTCCCATCTGCACATTTTACATTAAAGAATATGTAACTGATATAAAGCACACCATGTGATTACTCCTATCAGAATAACCAATGCTCCGATATTAATAATCTTAGTCTGCTTAGTTGTACCAAAGATACTCTTTTTCTTTGGCTTTTCCATAATATCATTAACTACATTTTTTTCATTGTTTGTTGTTCCCATACTTATTTTCCTCCTTTATGGTTATACAAGCGATACTCCAATGGATAAAACCAATTGGTTTTATGTAATGTCAAATTTATGAGCATACATTTGAGTTTGTATCAAAACTCATGTAACATTTTTGTAACCAATAATAATATGGGATTTTTTTATCAATGAACATCTAATTTTGCTAAAATTTTAAAAAAATTTTTTATTTTTTTAATTCTTCATAAAAACAGTATCTTTAAACTGTGTGCAACCTGCATATACATTAGAATTTACTGCTACATTACTAGAAGTGTTGTTTATATATATGTACTCTAAAGAAGTGCAATTAGCAAAAGCATTTTCTTCTACTGTTTTTACATATTTATTTAATAATGCTGTTTTTAATTTTGTACAATTTGAAAATGCATTTGATTCTATAGTTTCTACTTTTCCTGTATTAATTCCTTCAAGTGATGAAAAATTCTTAAACAAGCCTGTAGGAATGACTTTCAGGTTATCATCATCAACAACAATGTTTGTTGCTAATTTTTTAACACTGTTTAAATTATCAGAAGTAATAGTTATTGAATTTCCTGTTCCTGAAACAATTAAATATCCGTCTTCGTATAATGTAGCTGAAACATCTTCACCCATATCAATTGTATTTATTGTATTTCCATGCTTTTCGTATGAAATAGCAGATGTAGAAGGAGAAGATTTTCCAATTGATGCATAACCATCTACAATTGCATATTTATCCTGATTCATTCCAAATGCTCTGTATATAGCATTTTTGATTGGATATTTAAGTGACACTCTGTAGCTCCTTGTGTCATCTGTTCCTTCTACTTCATCAATTGTTAAAGTATAATCTGTTTTGCTATTTGTGTACTCAACTATTGATTCCATATATTCTTCTGATAGTCCTGTATTTTCCAATCTTTCTATCACTGTATTATGATACTCTCTCGCAGTTGATATTTCAGTATTAGTCATTACTCCCTGAGCACATAAAAGTGTTACCACAAGAGCAATTACAACACTAAAGAGAGCTTCAAAAAAATGATTCATAGACTATTTACCCCCTTTCTTATCTGGCAATGGTGTAAAGTAATACACCACAACAACTTATTATTACAGCTAAATATAGAAAAGCCTCTATGGCTACTCCTACAAGTTCATCAATCATACTTTTCATGTATTTGTACCATCCTTTCCTGCTTTATTAATAAGAATTATTACTATCTTTTACCATCACTGTTATTCCATCTGTACTTGTAGAATATTTATTAGTTGCTATTACTTCAATATTGTAAGTTCCTGCCTTTGCAGAGTTAATTTTGCCTTTTATTTTTACTTTTATTTTTTCTTCATCATTCTTATTTTTATTGTATTCTGTGTATGATTCTCCATTTAATGTTACATCAAAAATTCTATTATTTTTTAATGTATTAAGAGTAGCAACATTATCTTCATATCCTGCAGAATCTTTATCAATAATTAAAACATTCTTGTTTATTCTAATTATTGGGGCAATATCTGCATCATAGGAATCGGAATTATATGTTATTGTTTTTAAGGGTGTACTATCATTTTTTACAATAAGTCTTACAGATATAAAGATTAAAATAATACTTATTAAGCATATAAAGGCATAATATAAAGCATTTGAATATTCTGATATTATATTTTTCATAAATAATTGCCCTCCCTTATTGAAGTCCTATTCCATATTTAAGAGCAGAAATTTCTAAAGTAGGGAAAAATGCTAAAAATGAAAGCAAAATTAAAATACAAGTTAAAACAATAAATGCCGTAAATAATGATTTGGCATAATCTTTTAAAATTTGCATATCTGCTCCTTTCCTAGAACATTTGTCCTATAACGTTTGTTGCTCCCATAAATGAAAGAATTAATAGGAACAAATCAACAACTAACTTTCCTATGGAAATAACCATAGGAACCATAACCATATAACCTAATGTCGAAATTTCATCATCTGCCTTTTTTTCATCAGCCTCTTGTACAAGTCTTGCATTTCTTTTAATCAAGGCATTAATTTGCATTTTTGCAGTATCTCCACTTAATTCGTTAATGGAATAAAATGTTCTTGCAGCTGCTTTTGCTTCCGGTAAATCGAAATCTTCAAGAAAGTGATTCCATGGTTCAAATGAAACCGGGTCTTCTGTGAATTCTTCAATTAATTGTATAACTGCAGGTTTTAAAACCAAAGGTGCTTTTTCTTCACTTAAAATAACTGCATTTTGAACTGTTTGTGTATTAAGTGAAATAGAAACATCTCTAACCCAGTCAGGGAATGCTTTTTCTAAATCTCTTTCCAAACGTTTCTTTGTATGTCTTAATTTTCTCTTAGGCATTGTTAAATAATAAATTGCTGTGACAGCAAATATAATTGCAAATATAGTTTGATGTAAAATAAAGTAAGTAACAGCAGCTACTCCGGCAAATACAACAAACCAAATTGAATATTTAATAGTTTCTGTTTTTAAATCAAAATATTTATAATACTGATAATCTTTTATAATTTCCTTATCTTTTCTTACACCTTTATCTTTTAACCATGAACCTTGCATAACTGTTTGAGTTAAAGTATATACTCCAATCATTAATGACAAGAATATAGTTGAAACAATCTGATAAATTATATGGCCTGAAATAGCAAGTGATATATAGCCTGTTTCGTTATTATTGTTTATAAACTCAATGTTTTTTGGAATAAACATATTAAGAACTCCACACATAACAATTGACATAACTAATGCTATTAAAATTGCCATATGAGTTGATTTTCGTCTTCCCTGATATATTGAAGTTCGTTGAATCCATTCCTGATTATCTGACATCATTAATGATAATGTTGATTCAAATTCGCCACCCTCTTTTTCTACTTTAATTAAATAATTATGTAATGCTGTCATTTTTTCACATCCATATTCACTTTCAATTAAAGCGAAGGCATCTTCAAATAAAGTATCTGAATGTACATTGTCAATATAATCAATAGCATCCATAATGTTATTGTATATACGTTTGCCATTTAAAATAGTTGCAACTTCTTCAAGACTTTCTCTTATTTTTTTTGTTTTCATAAATGAAGTTGCCAACTGAGGTAAGTAATTACTTACATCATCAAATTTGTTGTATTCGTATTTATAACGATATTGAGCCTTTACCATTGTTGGTGTTAAAATGGTAAAAATAATAGCAAGTATAATAATTGGAACTATTTTTAATGAATAAAAATATGTAGCAACACCAACGATTGCATACATAAGTAATAATCTAAAAATGAATTCTTTAAAAGAATAATGAAATCCATAACTTTCTATTTCAGAAAACATACTTATTTTTTCTTTATTCTTTTTCTTTGATTTTTTTCGTCTTTTGTTTCTTTTTTCTTCATCAATAGTTACAGTAGTATCTTGCTCATTATTAATGTTCTGTTCGTTTTCCATATAAATCCCCTTTCTTGTTGTTTATTAATTAATTGTAAAATCTTCTGTATTATCTGCTGATTCTTCTACAACTTCTTTTTCAACAATATCTTCTGTAGTTTTTTGAGATAAAGATTGTCTTTCAAGTTTTGTATCTGCATCTATAAGTTCATTATGTTCAAAAGGTTTTTTAATTCCACCATCCCAAAATTGATACATCATGTCAGAAGGAATATCATTGTTAGTGAATTTACCATTCTCATATAACATAATTACTTTGTTTTCTCCTGTTTCAACGTTATGATATATAAGAGCTACTTCAGTAATTTTTCGTCTAATTTTTTGCCCTTCCTTGACAAAAGATTTAACTTGAACAGCAATATCAATAAACATATAAATATCATTAACATTAACATCAGGTGACATATTTCTCATACGTTCAGGGACTTTACGAACACTATCTGTATGTAAAGTTGTTAAACAATGTGTACCTGTTGATAAAGCCTTAATTAATTCTGTAACTTCCTTACCTCTTGTTTCAGCAATAAGAACCCATGTTGGCAACTGTCTCATTGATAATTTAATAGCCTGATCGTAAGACATCAAATCACTTACTTTCATTTCAACACAATCTTTACCCGGATTAATTGCTCTGTAACGTATTTCCAAGTTGTCTTCAATTGTTATGGTTTTTTCATATGGTGGAATGTATTTTGTAAGATATTTTACTAATTCAGTTTTACCTGTACCTGGTAAACCACAAACAATAATGTTGAACCCACATTTAACTGCATTAGCAAGAAACGCCTCTAAATTGTCTTCACAATATTTATCCTGAATTATTTTATCGTAGGATAATCTACGAACAGGTGGTGTTTTTCTGATTGACACGGAATATCCTGTTGCAGTTACATCTTTATGAATAATTGAAATTCTTAACATATCAGTTTCTGCTTCCAGAAATGGTTGTGATTTATTAAATTGTACTTTCATATTATTAGATAATTTCTGAGCAAACTGAGCAATCCATAAATCAGTTATTCCAGAATTTTCAACTTTATATCGACCTTTTTCCAAGTCATTGATCCATAAATCTTCACCATTATAGTTAATGTCAGTAATGTTATCATTTTTGACATATGGTAAAATTAGTCCAAAATCATCATCTTTAAGTGCTAATTTATATTCTGCCATTTTTTTATACTCCTTTCTTTTATATAAAATGGGATTTTTTTCTTCAGCAATACACATAAAAAAAAAGGAGTTAGGCTAAACCCAACTCCTCTTAAACTCATAAAAAAATATTCTATTATGCAGTTGTTGTACCAATTGTTGGCATTTCTAATTTGTTGAATGAACTTGTTGTTTTATCCTTGAATGAGTTAACAACACCTGTCATTGCATCTTTTACAATTCCTGATATAGGAGATGCAATTACAATTAAGAAGATTACGCAAATCATTGAGAATAATGCTAATCCATATTCCTCTAAAAATACTTTCATACTCTTTACCCCTTTCTACCTGTCTTACACTGGTTTCTTTTCTTTAGAAGCAGAACATTAATCAGTTCTGCCTCTATAAATAATTTCATTCAATTAGATTATGCGATTGTTGGCATTTCTAACTTGTTGAATGAACTTGTTGTTTTTGACTTAAATGAGTTAACAACACCTGTCATAGCTTCTTTTACAATTCCTGAAATAGGAGATGCAATTACAATTAAGAAGATTACGCAAATCATTGAGAATAATGCTAGTCCATATTCTTCTAAAAATACTTTCATACTGTTTCCCCTTTCCGTCTAAACATAAGTTAGACTATTTGGTTTTTTTTGATTGCACACAATGTAACTTTTCGTAATAATTCGTAACAAATATGTGAATCTATTTTTTATTCGATACCTTTTGGTATCTTAACCAATATTATCGTGTGTGCTTATCTAACATTGATTATGTTATATAATTAGATTTTTATGGTCTAATCCGAATAAACGAGTAAGACAAACTAATGTCAAAATGCTCAGCTATTTAAAACAAAATAAACAATATGCATAGCTATTAACATAAATAAAGTAGAAATTTTAGACATTTTTACATAATTTAAGCAAAAAAAATAAGACCTATGACATCATTCATTTATGCCATAAGCCTTATTTATTAATTTTTTAATTATTCTTCATTATCATAGCCTGATATAAGAGATGCAGTTACAATTAAAAAGATTATGCAAATCATTGAGAATAATGCTAATCCATATTCTTCTAAAAATGCTAATCCATATTCTTCTAAAAATACTTCCATACTGTTTTCCCTTTCCGTCTAAACATAAGTCAGACTATTTGTTTTTTTAATTGCACACAATGTAACTTTTCGTAATAATTCGTAACAAATATGTGAATCTAATTTTTTTATTCGACACCTTTTGGTATCTTAACCAATATTATTGTGTGTGCTTATCTAACATTGATTATGTTATATAATTAGATTTTTATGGTCTAATCCGAATAAACGAGTAAGACAAACTAATGTCAAAATGCTCAGCTATTTAAAACAAAATAAATAATATGCATAGTTATTAACATAAATAATTAATTTTTTAATTATTCTTCATCATCATAATCTATAAAAGTATCCTCAAACATAAGATCCATTAAAAACTTATTTAATATTACATACAACTGGCTCTTGAAAGATTGTATTGCAAAATAATAATCTTCATCATCTTCTGTTATTTCTGGTGGAATCATATTTTTTGCCATTTTTTCAACCATTAGTGTTGTTGCAGCTGCCATTGTATACATAACATCATTTGGATCATCAAGTCCACTACTACACTTAATTACCATATTATCCTTTGAATCCTTATTTACAATTAATTTTAATAATTCATCTTTTCCACATCCAAAATTGTTATTATTTTTCATACTTTTTTATTCCTTTCTACAATTTGTATATCTTATATCTATAATATGGTAGAATTTTTCATTATTTAGAATAAAAAAGGAATTAAATTCCTTTTTTTTGCCATTTTTTATAAATTTAGTTCCTTTACATATTGTAAAACTTCATCTATATATGGATTAGAATCTCCCCATATTAATATATCCAATTCTTCTATAGCCTTTTTTAAATAATTTACATATGTTTGTTTTGATATAACTTCTACCTTATCCAGTTCATAGGAAATCTTGTTTCTAATTGCTTCATTATTGAGTTTGTATTTTCGTAAATACGTGTAATATAGAATACAATATATTTGTTTCCCATCTGGATGATTTTCTTTTAATGAGTCAATAAACCCTTCTATACATGTAAGAATATTGTTTTCATAGACTAATTTATCTAAATTTTGTCTTACAACTTCATTACTGTTAATATCAATGTTATGTTTTTTTAGGGTATCAATAAATTCACCTGTTTTTGCTCCATATTCATTTTCAATAAATCTTTTTAAATTTACTGTATTACTGGCTACCCTTCCAGCTAAAGTTCTAAAGTTTTTCAATAGTAAAACAGTATTGTTACATTCTTTATTATAAGGGTCATAATTTTTGGCTTTTAAATTTACATTTTTGTTTTTCATACGCACACACGCCTCCATATTTTAATAATTTCCTTTTATAATGTCATAAGTAAGACTTTGATATATTTTAAGTTCATAAAATTTGTTATTTTTATCTTTTGTTTTTATTTTTTCATCTATATCAATATTGCTATAAATTCTATTATTTGTAATGACATAGTTAGATGTAATCACAGGATAATTTTTCATCAAATTTAAATCATATGAAATTATTTCAGGTCTTTTTATGTTTCCTATTTTATATAATAATGAAGACAAATAATTAATACTTGTTGTCTTTGGAATATCTGATTGTTTTATTTCTTTGTTTGACCAAATCAAAAATGGAACTTTATAAAAATCTGATGATTTATCAATTGAAAGACTAGATGCATTTTTCCCTGTTATATTACTATACATATCCTGACTAAACATTGGCTGATGGTCTCCAAAAAACAATATTATTGTTTCTTCATCTTGTTTTTCAAAATATGTTATAAGTGTTTTTAATGCATCATCACTTTTTTTCATTAATTTTATATAGTTTTCTACTTCTGTTTTAGTTTCCTTGTTTGTAACATTAGATGTTATATTATCAAAATCATATTTACTTAAATCTTCTTTATATGCAGCATGATTTTGCATTGTAACATCAAAACAGAAAAATGGTTTGTTTGACTTTTTGTTTTCTTCATACTTATCAATTATAAATTGATAATTTTGATTGTCTGAAACTAAATCTCTGTATTTTTCCAGATTTTTATTATCTTTTTCCATATCTTCTAGGAAATAAGTGTTTTGTATCCCCAATTTTTGCCATGCATCTAATCTGTTGTAATTATAACTATAGCTTGGATGTATTCCATATGTTTCATATCCTTGTTTCTTTAAATCTTTAACAATGCTCCATGATGTATCTGAAATATATTTACTCCAAAGTTCTGCTCCCTGTGTACTAAATAAAGTTGATGTTCCTGTTAAACATTCTGCTTCACTTGTCACTGTGTTATTTCCATATACAGAAGAATATGCTTTTCCGGAAGGATATTTAGAACAAATTTCTTTAAAGTAAGGCATATAATCTTCCGATAATTTTAGTTTGTCAGTAGAATCAGATAAATCACTAAAGGCTTCACTCATTACAATGATAATATTAGGTTTATTATTATGCTCATAGTCTTTTACCATGTATTTACTGTAATCTACTTTATCCTTTGGGGCTTTGAATGTATCTTCGCATGTAATGATTAGATTAGTTATCATACCATATGCCTGTCCCCCATTAAACTTAAGGAAAGTAGAATTAGTAAACAGACAAAGGACAACAACCATAATTAATGCAATAATATTTCTATATACAATTATTATTACTGGTTGTCTTTTTTCTTTCTTTAAAGAATGGATTACTATGAATACAGCAATCCATAAAATTGCTGATATAGCAAGCAAAATACCCATTTTTAAAGTAAATTCTTGCTTATTTGCAACTGACATAGCTGTTCTAAGTTTAATGATGTCACCAAAAGTTACAGATTGATGAGTCCATTGAACTACAAAGAAGTTAATTACTGAAGAAACAGTTAATATTCCTGCAACTATATACATTCCAATTTTTTTAAAAAGATATGAAAATATCATATATAAGTAAGATACAATAATAAAGTTAGTTAAAAAGCCTAAAGTATATACTCCTCTATTTTCTATAATCATTCCAAATATAGTTGACAATGAATTGTTTAAAATTTCTATGGTTAACACGCTTAAAATAACAATCATTAATTTTTTAATATCATTTTTAAAAAAATTACCTTCAGGACTTAAAAACAATATAATATACGCAGGAATCAAATTTATGTATATAAGTTCATCTCCATTTGCTGTTATTAATAAGATAATAAACAGTACCATAGTACCTATAAGTCCCCATAATTTAACTTTATGTCGATATTTTTTATTACTAAGGAATAATACAGACATAAATGTTGTAACATTTAATAATATAAGGGTTATTAGATTTCCAGTCATTAATAATGACATTAGGAAAAATAGTATCATTTTATATATAAGAATTTTATTATTTTTTAATGTTTCCAAAATTACCACCTCTTTACTTCTTTCTACTTATAATATGGTAGAAAAAAAGCACTGTTCCCATTAAGGAACAATGCTTTTCTGCCAAATTTTAGTATTTAGTTAATTCTTACGAAAAAACAATTCAGGATTACTTTCTCTTATGGAATGATAATTATCTCTACCTATTATAATATGGTCTTGCAAATCTATTTCCATCATTCTTCCACCTGTTATAAGTCTTTGCGTAACGAGTAAATCTTCATTTGAAGGGGTAGTTATATTACTTGGATGATTATGAATAATTACCATATTAACTGCTCCACAAAGAAGCATTCTAATCATAATGCTTCTTATAGATATAGTTGCCATATTAATTGAGCCTTTAGATATATGGAAAAAGCCTAAAGGCATCATTTTTG
>OKRZ01002211.1_pt1 | contig 14430 bp, 7 predicted proteins | sample 1601141 | NCBI WGS metagenome assembly OKRZ01 (sample SAMEA3541524, study PRJEB24748) | human gut metagenome | biome: human gut; feature: human-associated habitat; material: faeces | place: China | collected 2012
GGGGATACCGCCCCAGCCGACATACTGCGAAAGGATTTCCTGTTCTTCGGGTGTTGCAAAGCGGTTGTCAAACTCACATTCCTTCAGCACCCTGATTGCCTCCATATTCCTGCGGAAGCGTTCTTTTTTGCCTGCCTCCGGCACTTCGTGAGAAGCAAGGTCAAAGGTATGACGGTCTGCCATTGGGATTTCGGGATGAATATCAAAGGTCTGCACCCGGCTTTTCTTCGGATGCTCCCAAGCGGGTGCAAGAGGTTCTTCCACCTGTGTAAGTTCTTCCTCGGAGAGATAAACAAGGTCGTCAAATGACAATGCTTGCAGTCCTTTTTCGGTCAGTTCTTCAATGGACGAATACTGCACACTTCGGACGACCTTGCCATCTGCAAGAGTTTCGATGCGGAAATCCACAAGGTTGACCCTTGCCTGTATTTCGTGCTTGTCGTCCTCAGTCGTGGTGTAGGCAATACCTACATTGGTAAGATCGGTGTAGTCCGCACCATCCTCACGCTGATACTCCTCACGGCAAAAATCATCAATGAGATGCTTCGCCTTGTCCAGAGCATTTTCCGGCAAATACGGGCTGTCGATGATCTCAAAGCCCTTGGGCGGTGGGTCAAGCTGGGTGATAAAACCGTGCGGAATCGTGTTGCCGTCCTTGTCCTTATACAGAACAATACTCATCGGCACACCGTAGTAGTTTTCCTCCTTGATGTCCTTCTCGAACTGATAAGGACTGGTGTACTCGATGCTTTCACCGACCTTGCCGTCCGTGCCGAGATAGTCGATCCTGCCGATAGGTTTGGACTCGATGGGTGCTTCCTTCGTGGTGGAAACCACGGTGCGGGTAATGCGTTTACCGTCCTCCAAGGCGTTGACCGCTACATCGTACCCTCTGTCGGTCAGCATTGTAAGGTAGGTTTCCAAGCGGTGCTGCGGGAAGCCGCACATTTCGATACGACTATCTGCGCCCAACGCACGGCTGGTTAGCGTAAGGTCAAGGCTATTTCCAACGGTTTTGGCATCATCCGCATAGGCTTCAAAGAAATCACCCATCTGATACAGTACAAGGCTGTTCGGGTTGTCTGCTTTGGTTTCAAGATACGCCTGATAGAACTCCGGCAAAGCAACATCTTTTAGCTTTTCTCTTTCTGCCGCCTGCTCGATACGCTCCACAACGCTCTGCGGCAAGTCCTGCACATAGTAGGTGGTTTCACCTTCAGGGGAGATATGGGCAATGTTCTGATAGTCCCCATTGACCTCCACGGCACGGTTCCAAACGGTCAGTCCGTTGCCGAGATAGCCCATCCCGATGTCATACTCGACCGCCTTTTCTTCGGGCTGTTTAATAGCGACCTTCAAATGGTCATTCAGCGGGTTCTCCTGCACCTTGCTGTCGAACTCAGTTCTCGTCATTTCCTTGTTGAAAAGCGGAAACTGCGTATCATAGAGCATCACACGCTCATCATCAAAGGACAGGATTTCATACTCGTTTGCGCCGAGATAGACGGTGCTGCCGAGGTGGTACTCATATCGCTCATTTTTCGGCTCTGCCTTTTCGGACGGTGCGGTAGACAAGATTTCTCTGTTCCTTCGTTCCTCGGCAAGTGCTGCACGGCGTTCCTCCTGCCTTTGCAGCCACTCAGGGTACTGTGCCTTTTCCTTGGGGTTCAAGTAACGGTCGAGTTTTATCAGCTCGGCAATACGCTTCTCCACCTGACTCCATTTCAGGTCGATATGAGGTTTATCGCTTCCGATGCCTTTAGAAATACGGATACCTTTGCCGTCGTGCTGCTCATCAATATCGGCTCCGACAATAGCCGGATAGACTCCGCCCCAGCCGTATTCATTTTTCAGAAAATCGGCATTTTCCTTTGCAGACAGGCTCTTGTGGAACTGCTCATAGATTCGCATTTTCCCCTCAGAAATGCCACTGCCACGGGTGAGAACAGCGTCGATGATCTCCTGAGAGAAAGCAAAAGCAGAGGGCTTTCGTTCCTCTGCTCCTGCTGTCATCAAGCTCAACTGCCCGTCAATGGACGGCAGCGGCTTCATCGTGTCCTGCAACTCCCCAAGCAGCCGCATCGCTTCAAAATGCTGGGCGATCACGCCCCAATCATAGAAACTCTGTGCCGTACGGGAGAGATAGCTGCCCTCCCAAAGCTGCAACACATTCTGATAGGTCTTGTAGCCCACACGCCGTCCATCGCTCAGAATGACCTCGGTGTAGTCGTTGTTGAAAATGCGCTTGATATAAGAAATACGGGCGTTCTCATCAGCGGTAGCTTCAAAGAATGCCCGTATCTCGTCTTTGCTTGCTTTCAGGTGCGGCGTAGTGCCGAGGATTTCACGAATCGTATCATCGCCGCCAAAGAACGGCAGGCTTTTATCCTCATTTCTTCGGTCGTAATAGTCTAAGCGAAGATTACCTCCGCCATCACGATCTCCTGAACCCGGCTCCGGATACTGTTCATCTTCCGAACCCAGTTCATCATATCCGTCGCTTTCAGATTCTCCGTCACGCCCTCCGACGCTGCCATCTGCTCCGTCAGCATCTGTTCCAGCTCGTTCGCTCTGCGCTCCGTGTCGTTCAGATGCTCGTTCAGGGCGCAGCTCGTCAGCAAGTTGTAGTAGCGTACCTTGTGATGCTCCTTCAGGAACTTCTTCCGCATCCGGGCGTACCTGCCCATCGACAGCTCCGGCTGCTCCGGCATTGTCAGATCGGGGAGCAGATAATCCCCCTGCCTCGTGTAAGTGATCTCGTTCATCGTCAGGACTCCTTTCGGTTTTTTCTTTGCCTACATTGTAATCGGCTTTGGTTTTCTCTGCAATTATGCGATTTTGACGGTCGAGGGCAAGAATGGTACGGGAAATCTCCGCAAGTCCCATCTCCGCAATATCGCTGGTGGCATAGCCGAGGGCGTTCAGCGTGGCAGGCGTCGTAAAATTCACCACATCCCGAAGATCATCGGGTTCAAAGTATTCTCCGGCTTCAATGCCCAGGCGGGTCATCGTCATATAGGCGACGCTATTTCGCACCGCCGTCTTGAAAATGTGGGTGATTTCTTCTTCGGATACGCCGTCCAGGAAGCTGTCTTTCACGCTGTAAAGAAGGTCGGGGAGATAGTCGGGGATGTTGTCCTCTACGGCGTTTCTTGCCGCCGACTCGATGGCAACGGCAAGGGTTTCCTTGTCGTTCAACTCTCCGAAGGTGCTTTCCAGCGTGTCGATCACTTCTGCCGTGTATTCGTCACGCATTTGCCAAATGGGAACTCTGCGGGAAAAGCGGCTGGGATGCGTGTCGGAAATATCGAAGTAGTGGACAAGCCGCTGGCGGCGTTGGTCGGCATCCTCAAAAACGGCAATGCCGTGCGCCCCACGATTGACCCATCGCCCAAACTTTTGGTTCCAGTCGTCGATCTGAAGAACGGCGGTGGCGTCCGGTCGCTGTGCGTGTACCAAAAGCTGCTCGTCAAAGCGCAGACGGTAGTTGTAGCAGGCAGAGCGCAGAAACGCTTCCCAGCTTGCGGGGTTTGCAACGACCGTTTTGCAGGTTCGGTTATACAGCTCCGAGATGAAGTCGTATTTTCGTGCCATCTGCGGACACCTCCTTATCGTTCATAGTCTTTTGGCTTGATGGCTTTGCCGTTCTCATCATAGCTCTTGGGTTTGGCGGCAATGGAGTCCCACCGGATCATAGAACCTGCAAGCATCGCCTGCTCCTGTGCCTTGCTGACACCCAGCTTTTCATTGAACTTGTCTTTGATTGCTTCGTTCTCTGCACGGTTCCCGTCGTTAAAACTTGTGGCGGTATAGCCCTTTTGCCAGCGGTCGATTTGAATGACCTCACCGGTAGACGGCAATACGGAATAGCACATCGGAGGCAAGGGCGGCTCCATTGGAGCGTAGGTACAGCCGCCTTGCTCCATACGCTCGGCAAACTCACAAATGTGAAAGAGATTGCGCCCAACCTCTGTGTGATAGTTGTCAATATAGCGGCAGGGATAGCTTTCCGTCTTACCGTCACGGTCGGTCACAATGATGCGCTCTCCGTCCGGGATACGGAACAGTTCTTTATAGTGGCTGTCAATAAAACGAATATCCCGGTTGGCTTCTTCGATGTGCTTGTCCAGCCATTCCTTTACATAGCAGAGGCAGTAGAAGTTATAGTCGCCCCTCGTTGGATTACAGCGAAGCACGAACGCATATTTCTCGGTATCTGCTCGGAAGCCGAACTCAGTGGTATAAGCACCCTGCATTTCGCTTTCCTTGTTCTCACGCCCATAACGCACCATCTGAGAACGGCTTTGAAGCAGTCCGTACTCCTCGGAGCGCAGGGCGTTGATTACATCATCCAAGTCCCGCCTGAACTCATCGCTTTTCCATTGCGGTCGGGTATCAAACCAAGTGGTATAAAACTGATCGCCGCTTGAGCCGAAGTCCCCACGCAGATAACCGATATTGCCTGTCTGCCCTTGAAGCTGCGAGCTTTGAGCGTAGGTGTATTTGCGTTCGGGAACGGTCAGCGGTCGCAGTGTGAAATCTGTCATTATCTTGCGCCCCTTTCTTGCGGTGTTCGTTGTTTCGGGATGTCAAAGCCGTAAACGGCGGCGATCTCATCCCCAAGTCGCCGGGTCAGCCGGGTAATATCGGCTCGTGTGGCTTTGCCGTGATAGATTTTGTCTCTCAGGTTCTCCATCTGTGTTTCGGAAACGCCGTCTTTGAACACACGGTAGAGATAGTGATTCGTGCCGTCGTGGTGAGTTGCATCGGCACGAAGATCGCCGTACTTATCTACATACCATTCGGTATAGTCGGTATCGGCGTATAAGCAGTCCTTAATATTGCCGGAGGGGATGTCCTTGTAGCCCATCACTCTGCCGTTCCATCTGCCGATGTCGCCAATGACAATGATCGGCTGGGAAAGCTGAACATTCAGGTTGACTCGCTCATCGGAGAGGTATTCGTAATTGGTTTCCTCCATCCACTCATAGAGTGCCTGCTCATCATTCGGGTCATCGTCCAGCTCGTTGGCTTCAAGGAACTCCTTGTAGTCCTCTCGCCAGTCGTCCACATCAAGGCTCTGGTTGCTCCAAATGATGTGGCGGTCACTCGGTCGTGTCGCTTGGCTCATCTGTTCCAGCTCCCAAGTAAGAGAAAACACGGTTCTTTGCGACCTGCTCCTGAAGCTCGGTGATGACCGTCATATCCGGCACGGTCACATCGGGGATTTTCAGAATCGTCGGCAAGGTCAGCGCCTTCACCGTATTCATCCACAACGGCGACTTTCTCGTTCGTGCTTTCCCACTTCACGCCCGTGATGGACGCGTCCGCCGGCTTCACCGTCGCGGTCAGCTGCGCCGTTGTGCCGATGAAGAGCGTCTTGGTGTCCGCCGTCACCGTCACGCCCGTTACCGGGGTGATGACGATGGCGCGGTAATCCACACTGACTTCCGGGTTTGATTCGCTCGCCACGGTCACGATGCACTCGCCTGCGCCGCGCGCCGTCAGCGTTGACCCGCTCACACGCACCACGTCCGTATCCGACGAAGCGACGGTGTAACGGCGGTTGTTCGCGTCATTGGGGGACAGCGTCGCCCGAATCGACACCTGCTTGCCTTTGCGCAGCAGCAGCACGCGGCCGCCCGCGCCGCCCGTCAGGTGACTGATGAGCGGATCTGCCGCATCATAGAGCGTGAGATTCGTTTCGTTCACCGCAATGTCCGTCACGGCGCGCGCCACGGTCACGGTGACAGACGCTTTCCACGTCCGCTTCTCGGTTTTGAGCGTCGCGGTAATCGTCGACTGCCCTTTCGTCAGCCCCGTTACCACACCGTTTTCATCCACCGTCGCGATGTTCTCGCGCCCGCTGACAAATGTCAATTCGCCGTCCGCCGCGCAATTGCCCTGCCGGATGAGCGACAATTCCAGCGTATTGCCTTCAAAGACGGTCAAATTTGTTTTTTCAAACTGAAAACGGTCGGCTTCCGCCATCGCCGTCACGCCGCACAGCAGCGACACGCACAGGACGGTCAGCATCACAATTTTCCAGAAATTCTTCATAAGGAAGTTTCCTCCTTCCATCGGCTTTCCAATGATACAACGAATGACCCTTCCAACTTCATTCCTGATTTGCAAAATTATTTCTGCTGATTTTGATGGACAGCCGATGATGCCTGCCCGCTTCCGCCGTCAGCGCAATCCGCCAGAGCGACCCATGCCAGTTCTTTGCCATCCGCGCGTCGGTAACGGGGATTTCTTCCACCGCTGCCGCCAGCATGGGACTGATTTCCATCCGTGCGTGCGCAAATTCAATCCCGTCCGGACGGATTTCCGGCTTCTCCCGCGCCAGCATGGTGAACGTGACGGCTTCCGGCGCTTGCAGGGTGATTTCGTCCGCAATTTGAACCCCGTCCGTCGTGACCCATGCGCCGCGAATCGCCGACAGCACGCCCGCCTCCGCCGGATACGCGCCCGCCATGTCCAGCGACGCGCCGTCCGGCAAGGCACGGAAGTTCCGCGCGGCGTACTCCGCCCCGGCGCACTGCTCGAATCCGCCAATCAGCGGCACATTGTGGTACATGCTCCGGCAGTTCCAGAGCGTGTAGCGCGCATCGGAGAAGGTTTTCGCGGTGTAAACCATGTTGCCCGCATCCACCAGCAGCGGATGCCCATCCACATACACCATCAGCGATCCGACGTCGTTGTGATTGTGGCTTTCGCCGTTGTGTCCGCCCTTGATGCACAGCGTCCACCCATTCCGGCGGATGATGCGCACCTGCAAGTCCGGCAGCAGCGTGTCCTGCGTGTCCGCTGCCGGCTGACCTGCGCCAGCCGGATGAAAAAGCCGCTGCAAAAGGCGCGAAAAGTGCGGCACGTCGCCGATGCAGTCCGTCGGCTGCCCGCGCAGGTTCTGCCCCATCGCCGTCAGCGGCACATCGCGAAGCAGTTCGCCCGCGCGCTGCAATCGCTCGCCATACATCACCGGCCGCGCGTCGCAGTCCGCGAAGTTCGCGAAATAGCCGTTCCCCAGCGACATCAGCAGCGGGAAGCGCAGCATGTTCCGCAGCTTCGGCTCGTCCCAGCAGGTCAGTCCGGCTTCCGCCATCAGTTCAAGGCAGTCCAGCAGGCTGCCCGCCGCCATGTTCCAGTACGCCGCGCCCTCGTCGCAGCCGCCGTCCGCCGGGATGCAGTGCAGATACGCATCGAGCATCCCGCAGGCGCGGCGATACACGGGCAGCGGGTCGTCCAGCAGGCAGCGCGCCGAGAACATCACGTTTGACACAATCCACGGCGTCCAGTTGCACAAATCCTTGCGTGTGAACCCCATCCACCAGTCGGTATTGCGGTGCAGGAACGGGTCAATCGCGCGGCGCTGAATTTCCGCCGTCACTCGCCGGCGCAGGGAGCTGTCAAGCCAATCGTCCAGCAGCGTCAGCGTAAAGGACAGCACCATGGCAGTCTGCGCGGCGAACAAGTCCAGTATCGGTTCGCCGCTGATAGGAAACGGGTGCGCCGCCGTCAGGTTCGCATGGGCGCTGATCGCCCACGTCGTTTCCTCGCAGATGCACCACAAGCCATCCTCCACCAGGGACAAATCCGCCGATTCTCCGTGCAGGCACACGTCTAATACCGCCGCGATGAGCTTCCGCCGACGCGCGAAATACGGCGTTTCGCACTGTGCGCGGCTGCCCGTGCGGACGAATGCGGCGTAGTCGCTCAGCAGCAGCATCGGGTACGGCGTACCGCGCCACTTGGCAATGAACGCCTCTATGTCCGTGCGGTCGTCGGCGGGCAGCGCTTCCCATGCCGCGCGGTTCTGCGCCGGAGGGAAAAGCGTTCCCCGTGGACGCCTCGTCAGCAACTCCATTCTTTCGGCGAGCATAACGTCACCTCCGGGAAATTACGCAAACCATGGGCGGAATTTCTTCGCAATCGCCGCGATAATCGGGCCGAGGAAGAAGCCCGTAACAATCGACACCACCCCGACCGTGCTGCCCAGCAGCCAGCCGATGGCAATCGCGGACAGGTCGTAAATCATGCGGATCACGGCATAGGGAATCTTCTTGACGTACTTCGAGATAATCTGCGGAATCGCGTCATACGGCCCGCTGCCAAGCTCCACCACCATATAGAACGCCACGGCGACCATGAACACGCCCAGCGTCGGCACAAGCCAGCAGACGCGCTCCGTCATGCCCATTGTATCGCGGTTGAGGATGTTCAGGCCGCTGAAGATAACATCGAACAAGTCCTTCGAGTAACCTACAAGCACCATGTTTGCAATCGACCCCAGGCCGATGAACTCCCACTGCCGCATCGCCATCACGACGATGAGCAACGCGCCGTAGAAGAGCATCTGGTAGGTGCCAAGGAGCATGTGCAGCTTATTGGCAACGCCCAGATTCAGCACGGACGCGGGGTCTGTGCCGAACTGAATGCGGTCGAACACCGACACGCACGCGCCCATAATCGTCACGCTGAGAATCAGCACAACAATCCGGCGCGCCATGTGCGGCTGGCAGAACAGGTGGCGGATGATTTTCTGCATCAAGGGAAAAAACCTCCTTCGTGTTGCGGGAATTTCCGCCCTTATCATATCATAATTTCCCCCTAAAAGGAAGTGTTACATTTCGCAAATTGACATCCGCGCGCAAATGCGGTATGATGAAGACACGAAACTGCTTTTGACGGAGGTGCATGACCATGCGGCGCATGACGCGGCTGCTTTGCCTGATGCTTCTTTTTTCCCTGATAACCTTCTCCTGCCCGCTGGCGGAAGGAACGGACGCCCCGACCGGCACGCCCGCGTCCACGCCGATGCTGACCGCCGTGCCGGAAAGCGCACTTGCGCCCTTCAACGTGGTTTTGCCGGAGGACGCGCATGTGGAGATGGCGGAGGGGCGCATCACGCTTGTGCGGGGAGATTCGCGCGTGGTGGCGATGGTGATTTCCCGCGTGCCGGATGACGACCCAGCGGCGGCGCTGCCCATCCTGATGCAGGATTTCGACCCCAAGACCAGCGAGACGATGGATTTTGACGCACAGCCCGGCTTCTGCATTCTCGGCGGCGTGGTGAACGATGCCTTTGATGACGGCGAGGACAAAATTACGCTGATGGTGCTGGCGGATTCCGGCGAACTGCTGATTCTATCGGGGTATAATCTGGCGCGGGATCATCACGCGCTGTACTTGTTCCTGACAGAACTGCTGGAGAATGCAAGCATGGATGGGGCGGCGGTGTATGTCGCGGAGGAGGCGGCAGCAACGGCGTCACCGGAAGTATGATATTGTTTTCCTTTTTGTCGCCCTTGTAACGATAAAAACCAAGTAACATGGGAGGCGACTGCGAAGGGGTCAAGGGGGCGACCGCAGACATTCGTCTGTTTCCATTGCCCCCTTGTCGCGTCCGCAGACGCGAAACCCTCTGCACAATAACACATTGCATATTAGCATCGCATCGCTGCATTTACGCAAACAGCCCTCTGACGCAAGCATCCTGCGCCAGAGGGCTGTTGTTATTTACTGATGCACAACCACGGTATACGGCTTCGTGGAGTCGGTTTCGACCTGCGCCTGACCGTCCTTCATCGTCACGGTGAAGGTCGCGGCGACATTGCCCTTCGTGTCGGGGATTTCAACCGTCTCGCTCTCGCCGTCCGCCAGCTGGTAAACATGCAGCTCCACGCCGTCCAGATAGTCGTAATCCGGGCGGTCGTCATGCGCACCCAGCGGCAGCACCGTGCCGGGGCGCACCATCAGCGGCAGGGACATGAAGTCGTGAATCTCCGTCTGCCAGTGGCCGCCCTCGACTTTGCCGCCGTCCAGCAGGGACGTCCACGTTCCGTCGGGCAGATAATACTGCACCTCGCCGTCCTTGCGGAAAATCGGCGCGACAAGCAGCGAATCGCCCAGCATGTACTGGCGGTCGAGCATATCGCACGCCGGGTCATCCGGGAACTCCAGCATCATCGGGCGCATCATCGGCACGCCGTGTTCGTGCGCCTCCACCGCCTTGCCGTACAGGTAGGGCATCAGGCGGCACTTGAGCTTGGTGAACTTGCGGCAGACATCCACGCTCTCCTCGTCAAACAGCCACGGCACGCGGTAGCTGGTCGAGCCATGCAGGCGGCTGTGGGAGGACAAGAGGCCAAACTGCACCCAGCGCTTGTAAACATCCGCCGGCGCGGTGGACTCAAAGCCGGAAATATCGTGGCTCCAGTAGCCGAAGCCGCTGTGGCTCATGGACAGACCCGCGCGCAGCGTTTCCGCCATCGAGATGTAGGTCGCGGAGTTATCGCCGCCCCAATGCACCGGGAACTGCTGACCGCCGACCGTCGCGCTGCGGGCGAACAGAATCGCTTCGCCCTCGCCCTTGCGATCCTTCACAACGTCAAAGACGACCTTGTTGTACAGGTAGGTGTAATAGTTGTGCATATAGAGCGGATCGCTGCCGTCGAACCACCGGATGTCGCGCACCGGGATGCGCTCGCCGAAGTCGGTCTTGAAGCAGTCCACGCCCATGTCCATCAGCTTATAGAGGTAAGAAGCGTACCACTTGCAGGCGTCCGGATTGGTGAAATCGACAATCGCCATGCCCGCCTGCCACATATCGGTCTGGAAGAGGCTGCCGTCGGTCTTTTCCAGCAGGTAGCCATGCTCCATGCCTTCCTTGAACAGCGGCGACGCCTGACCGATGTACGGGTTAATCCAGCAGCAGATATGCAGCCCCTTCTCGTGGTAGCGCTTGAGCATTCCCACCGGGTCGGGGAACGTGTCATGATCCCACTCGAAGTCGCACCAGTTGAAGCCCTTCATCCAGTAGCAGTCAAAGTGGAACACAGACAGCGGAATGTCGCGCTCCGCCATGCCGTTGATGAAGGAGGACGTCGTCTGTTCGTCGTAATTCGTGGTGAAGGAGGTGGACAGCCACAGACCGAACGACCACGCGGGCACAAGCGCCGGGCGACCCGTCAGCGCGGTGTACAGGTCGAGCGTGTCCTTCGGCGTGCCGCCGTAAATCACGTCGTAGACCATCGTTTCGCCCTCGTGCGAGAACTGGACGCGCTCCACCTTTTCCGTCGCGACCTCAAAGGACACGTCGCTTGCGTTCTCCACCAGCACGCCGTAGCCGCGGTTGGTCATGTAGAACGGGATGTTCTTGTACGCCAGCTCCGACGCCGTGCCGCCATCCGCGTTCCACATATCAACCGTCTGACCGTTCTTGACGTACGCGCCGAAGCGTTCGCCCAGACCGTAAACGCATTCGCCCACGTCGAGCTGGAGGCTCTCGGACATGTAGGACGTGCCGTGCGGCAGAAGCGAACAGGGCGTGCCGTCCTTCTTCAGCGCACGACCCATGCCGCGCCAACCGGACGACGTCAGGATGCGGTCGCCGACCATATAGTCCACCGCCCAATTGCCGCCCTTGCTCACGCGCGCAGTCAGGTCGCCGGAGGTGAAGTAGGCGTAGTCGTCATCCTCGCGGATTTCGGGCGTCACATCCTCTTCATACGTCGTGAACTTGGGGTCTTTGCGCGGCGTTCCGGCAAAGTGCGTCACCTGCACGCGGATGATGTTCCTGCGCGGCGCGGTGAACACAATGTCAAGCGAGCCGCCGTCGAGAATATCGCCGCGGTGGCGAATCGGGCGGCAGTCGCTGATGATGTGCAGCTCCTTGTCGTTCTTGATGACGCGAACGGTCTGCGTGGCGTAGGACATCACATAGTCCTGCCGGATGACCCAGTAACCTTGCGTAAAACGCATGTTGATGCTCTCCTTTATGATAATATTGATGGCTTTTTCATGCGCACAGGGCGCGGAAAACGCTGATTTTAGTCCGTGATGATTTTCACCACAACCGGCATGTCGCTGCGGTAAGCCCCCAAATCCACATGCAGGGCTTCGCCGTCGCGCGTCCACGCAGCCTGCGCGGGATTGCCCAGCACCTCCACCTTCCGCACGATGCCGTGCCAGAGCGGCAAGTGGCTCGCGTCCGCCTCGCGCAAAGACCGAATGTGCAGCTTGCCGTCCGCCGGGCACGCCATGCACGCCGCGTAGATGTTTCCGCCGCGGCAGGTGAAGCGGAAGTCCTCGCTGGTGAAGTTGCGGGACGCGCCGTCGGCAAACTGCCCCTCCTGAATCTTCGTCGGACCTTCCTGATCGATGCGCCACAAGCCTGTGCCGTGGATGCACTCGTCGTTGACGCGCATCCAGTCCGCCAGTTTGTGCAGGATCTCAACGTCTTTGTCCGCCAGCGTGCCGTCCGGCTTCGGGCCGAAATTCAGCAGCAGGCGGCCGTTTTTGCTCACCACGTCCAGCAAGTCCTGCACAATCTCCTGCGGCGCTTTGTAGACCGCCTTGTCCGGCTGCACAGAGTAGCACCAGCTACCGCGCATGACGGACGTGTCCGACTGCCACAGGAACGGCTTCGCTTCCGCGAACTGCCCGCGCTCAATGTCCGGCACGCCGATGCCGAACGGGAATGCGTCGTGCTTGTAGTTGATGACGCACCCGCCGCGGCTCTCCATCACGTTGAAGTAGTACGCGGCGAAGCGCTGCAGGTACGGCTTGACGGCGGAATGCTGAATCCACCAGTCGAAATAGAGGATGCGCGGATGATAGCGATCGACGATTTCGCAGCAGCGCAGCAGCCAGTCCGTCAGAAACTCATCCGTCGGCATCGGCTCGGAGAACAAGTCCTGATTCTCCCGTTCAGGCATGGCAGGCCATGCGTAATCCCCCAAGTGCATCGGCTGCTTGATGTCGCTGTCAAACTCCTGCCCATGCCCCAGGAACCACCAGTGCTCCACGCGGTGGCTCGATGCTCCCAGCGTCATGCCCGCGCGCTCCGCCTCCACCAGCAAATCGCCCATGATGTCCCGGTGCGGGCCCATTTCCGCCGCGTTCCAGTGGGACAGCTCGCTCCGGTAATTCTGGAATCCGTCGTGATGCTCCGCCACCGGCACGATGTAATCCGCCCCCGCTTCCCGGAACAGCTTCACCCACGCCTGCGGATCGAACGCTTCCATCTTGAACTGCGGAATGAAGTCCTTGAAGCCGAAATCCTTCGGCTGTCCGTAATGCTGGCAGTGGTACTCATACTCCGGCGAACCCTTGATGTACATGTTCCGCGCGTACCAGTCATGATACGCCGGAACAGAAAACACGCCCCAGTGCAGGAAGATGCCCAGCCGTTTCTCCCGATACCAGTCCGGCACAGGGTGGGTGCTGAGTGATTCCCACGTCGGGTGATATTTTCCCGCTGCGTTCACCGCGTCGATTTCCTGCAAATAACGCTCCCGATTCATTGCATACTCCTTTCAAAAATGAAAAGAACAATACGATTTTCCACTCAAAGAGTACGACAAACAAGTGAAAAATCCTTGCGCCAAAGCAAAAAAATGTCCGAAAACTTTTCCGAAAATCCGTGCAATCAGCCCAAACGTCTGTTTTTTCTTGACTTCTCAATCGTTTTCGCAAAATTTTCCCCGCTCCCCCGCTTGCCTTTTTTCTCTTTTGCCTGTATCATGAGGGTATTCCAAGCACAGTAGCATAACGATTCACGACAACAAGGAGGATTCTCCATGCTTTCCAATGAAGCCATCCGCCAGCAGGTGGAAAACCTGCTTTCCCAAATGACACTGGAAGAAAAAGCCGCCCAAATGGTGCAGGTTCCCTACACCGTCGTCGGACGCGAGGAAGCGCTGCGCTGGGCGAAGCTCGGTGCAGGTTCGTTCCTGCACGTTCTGGGCGACGACGCGCGCGAGGTGCAGCAGGCGGCGCTCCATAGCCGTCTGGGCATCCCCGTGCTGTTCGGCATTGACGCCATCCACGGGCATGGGCTGAATGACCACGCCACCATCTTCCCGTCGCAGCTGGCGTGCGCCTGCACGTGGGACAAGGACGTCGCGCGCGAAATGGGCGAAGTGACGGCGCGCGAAGTCGCCACCGACGGGCTGCACTGGACGTTCTCGCCCGTGCTGTGCTTGGGGCGCGACACCCGCTGGGGGCGCGTCGACGAAACCTTCGGCGAAGACCCCTATCTGGCGGGTGAATTAGGCGAAGCGATCGTGCGCGGCTATCAGGGCGACGATTTGTCCGACGGCGAGCATATTCTGGCGTGCGCCAAGCACTACATCGGCTACGGCGAGGCGGTCGGCGCGCGCGATGCCTGTGACACGGAAATGACGTACCGCCGCCTGCGCGAGACGTTCCTGCCGTTCGAGAAGGCGTTCCGGGCAGGGTGCGCAACGGTCATGACGGCGTATGGTTCCATCGACGGCACGCCCTTCACCGCCGACGAGAAGAGCATGAAGGCGATTCTGCGCGGCGACGCGGGCTTTGACGGCTTCAGCGTCACCGACTGGGACAACTGCCATTCGCTTCTGAGCGCCCAGCACGTCGCGGCGGACATGCCCGAAGCGTCCGTGC
>OKRZ01002226.1_pt1 | contig 14380 bp, 7 predicted proteins | sample 1601141 | NCBI WGS metagenome assembly OKRZ01 (sample SAMEA3541524, study PRJEB24748) | human gut metagenome | biome: human gut; feature: human-associated habitat; material: faeces | place: China | collected 2012
CGATATCAATACTTATCGCTTGTGCTGAAATCTTCTATATCGGCTTCGTCGGAAGGAGTGATATCCTGCTGAGTTTCCTCAGGGGTGGCCTCGCTTTCCGGCTCATCGTCAATATATGTGAACCTTGAAGTCTGATGCTCTTTCTTATCCTTTTCACTGTTCTCGCTAAGTTTGAAACGTGCTATCATATTCTTTAGTATAAGCGACTGGCTTGAAAGCTCCTCGCTTGCGGAAGCTGAACCGACTGCAGTCGAGGTATTGGCTGATACAACGGCTGATATCTGGTCTACTCCCGTATTTACCTGAACGATAGCTTCTGCCTGCGCCTCAGAAGCGTCTGAAATGTTCTTTACGAGATCCCTCATAGTATTTGAATTACTTACGATATTGTTCAGTGAATCAGCGGTTTCTTCGGCTATCTTAGAGCCCTTTGAAACGGCGGCAGACTGGTTTTCGATAAGTGAAGCGGTCTGCTTTGCGGCTTCGGCTGATCTTGATGCCAGACGTCTTACCTCGTCTGCTACCACGCCAAAGCCCTTTGAACCCTCTCTTGCGGCCTCTACGGCGGCGTTAAGGGCAAGGATATTTGTTTGGAATGCGATCTCGTCAATGACCTTGATTATCTTTGAGATCTCATCGGAAGCTGTATGGATAGCATTCATGGCATTTACCATGTTGCCCATATCGCTGTTGCAGTTGTCAACGGCTTCGGTATTCTTAAGTACGATATTATAAGCGTTCTTAGAGTCCTCAGAGTTTTGAGTTATCTGCTTTGAAACATCACTGAGGGTAGCGGAAAGCTCCTCGATCGCGGAAGCCTGCTGTGTAGAACCCTGTGATACAGACTGTGCGATATTTGACACCTGAACCGCTCCTGAGTTCACCTGCTCGGCTGACATATTGATAGAAGCAAAGGTATCAGACAGTGAATCGAGTATCTCGTTAAACGTACTCTTTATCTTATAGAAGTCGCCCTTGAAAGTACCTTCCATTCTGTGGCAAAGGTTGCCCTCGGATATCTGGGTAAGAGCCACTGTGATAAGGTTGATATACTGCCTGAGGCAGACGATAGTTTCTTCCAGGGAGTTTGAAAGGACGCCAAGCTCGTCCTTTGAATACCACACGTCAACAGGGTCGGTAAGGTTGCCCTGTGCGAGAGAACGAAGTCTGTTTGTGGTAGAAATGATAGGCTTTGTTATCCTCTTTGCAAAAAGCAGAGAGAACAGCACCGTCAGGCACATAAGCACAACGCCCATTACAATGATATTAGTAAGTGCGCTGGAGCTTGCAGTGGTGAAGTCGGCAACATTTGTAACCATGACGACAGTACCGTCAAAATATGACGAACCATAATAGCCCACGATATAATTGTTATCCTTAAATTTATACTCTGTTGTACCGCTATTATTTGCAAGTATTTTCTCAACGGCATTTGTCACTTCCGTATATTCTTCATCTTTCTTACCGATCTCAAGGGCATTTTTACCTATCTGATCGGTATCCTTATGAAGAAGGATCTCTCCGTCTTTACCAACAAGATAAACATAGCCGGATTTTCCGAAGGTATATTCATTAAGAGCATTGATAAGCATATCGCTCTGAATGGTAATACAAGCGACTTTTTGTTCTGTGTTGCCAGACTTTGTTGAAGCAAGTATAGAAAAATAATTCTTACCGCCAAAGGTATATATATCGGTTATATAAGCCGAGCTTCTTTCGCAAGCGCTTATGATGTGCTCCTTTTCAACTGATGACGATACCATTTCATTATCTGTTGCAAGCACAATGCCATTGCCGTCATAAACTGTAAAATTCAGATAGAAGCCTGTGTTGTCTGCAAAGCCACTTTTTACCGCCTTTAGTCTGTCAGCGTCAGTTTTTGCCTCTAAAAAAGAATCAGACTTTACGGTCGAAACTATATTATTCGTATAAGAGCTGATCGTCGAGTCAAAATTCTTAGCCGCCTGAACAGCCAGTGGTTCAGCGGTGCTTTTGAGCGTATCCTTTGCAGAAACGTTTATAAAATACACGGAAACCAAGCTGAGCAGCACCGTGATGATAAGTGCGATTGAAAGCATTGCCAAAAGCAGCTTTGAACGCAACGTTTTCATATAAAGTTCCCCCTTATGAACTTGTTTTTAACGCAGCACACAACACTGCGATATTACGTGTTTATTATATCATAATTGCACAATTATTTCAAGTACCACAAGCATATTTTTTGTGAATTTATGATGCAATTAATGATATGGAGGTGAATAAGAATAAGTAAAAAGGGGGTAAATAAAATATGTACATAAGTCTAAGGATAAGAAAAAGGGTGATGCTTTGCGTTATAGCTGTACTTTCTATGCTGGCGGCGGTGGCTGTTATGCCGACCTTTGCAAAAGAAGAAAAAACAGATGGGATAAAGCTTCCGATCATAATGTATCACAGCATCGTAAAAAACGAAGATCGCAGCGGTGAGTATGTCATAACGCCTATCGAGCTTGAAAAGGATCTGCTTTATCTGAAGCAGAACGGCTACACTACTGTTTTTGTAAATGACGTTATAAGATATGTGAAGCGTGGGGGCGAGCTGCCTGAGAAGCCCATCATACTGTCCTTTGATGACGGCACTTACAACTACAGAGAATATCTTCTGCCGCTTCTTGAAAAATACGATATGAAAGCCACTGTATCTATTGTGGGAGCTTACACTGACGCTGCCTGCGAGGAGGCTGAGCCTGATCCTGCTTACTCTTATCTTGACTGGCAGGACGTTTCGGTGCTTCGTGACAGCGGTCATGTGGAGATATGCAATCACTCTTACGATATGCACAATCTTGAGGGCAGGCGTGGAGTCGGTCAGCTGGAGGGGGAAAGCTACGAGGATTACCGAAAGGTATTTCTTAACGACACCACGAAGCTTCAAACGCTTTGCAATGAACACTGTGGTTTTCAGCCAAACGTTTACACCTATCCTTTCGGCGTAACCTGCGAAAGTGCAAGTCGGCTCGTAAAGAACATGGGGTTTGAGGCTAGTCTTGGAGTAGAGGAAAAAATCAATATAATAAAAAAAGAAGATGAACGCTGCCTTTTTGGTCTTTACAGATTCAATCGCAGCGGGGTCATCTCCACAGAAGAATTCATGAAAAAAGTTTTTGGAGCATAAAAAAAGCAGCCCCTATTGGAGCCACTCTCTAAACTGAATCACCATCAGCATATTCACATTATACTCTGGCAGGTGTCGAAATTATACTTGTTTTTGTGTGATTTTTGTAAAAAAAATGTGTATTCGTGTAAGCAGAGTGAAAAATGCTGTCACAAGCAGCCAAAAGCACGTTGATACGCCACTTTTGGCTGTTTATCATCTCTTTACACAGAACTTATTTATCCTTTTTGCCGCCTTTGATCTTTCCTCTTATCCAGATAATTATTACGACAAGTGCGATAACAAGGACAATAAGGACGATAGCAAGGGCGGTATTGAGCATCTTTTTATACTGGTCCATAACATTTGCGTTTTTGGACACGGCAGATGAAGTATCGGAGCTGTCTTTCTTTTGGGCGGTCCGGGTCTGCTGTTCATCTCCGCCTGCGGCTCTTATTATGGTGACAGTATAGGTGGCGGCATTGCCGTCAACGTCTGTGACGGTTATGGTTCGTACATTTTCGCCCACCTGACACTCGCTGGTGCCTGTATACCATATATAGTCAGAGGGGCTTGCTGTTGTTCCCTCTATCTCAACATTGGTAACGGAATTGTCAACGTTCACTGTATAGTTATAGACATTATAGACAAAGGCAGGAGAAAGCTCGCCGTTATCCACTGTCAGGGCTGTAAGAACGCCTTTATCGGGTATGCCGTTTGAATGTGCGGTCTTAGTGGTAGTGGTGGTGGTCTTTTCGGTGGTGGTCGTGGTTTCTGTTTCGGTCTTGGTTTCCACCTTATCGCCTCCAACTGTTATGACACAATAGGCGGTAGGCGAACCGATAAGCTCTGAATCAGGGGAATATATCTGACAGCTTTGCAGGCTTATATTTGCATTTCCTGCTGACAGACCTTTGAACGTAAAGCTGAAATCCACTTCTGAAGAGGGAGTATCAGGAAATCCGTTTACTGTAAGAACTCCTCCGCCGCCTGAGGCGTTGTCGCTTGACACAAATTCTATAACGGAATCGTCATAGGCGATATTTGCCTGAACGCTTCCTATCTCTGAATCTGCAGAAAATGTCACGGACACTTCAAACTGCTGATCGGTCATGACGGGGTTTTTAGGCGGATAGAAGAAAGCCTCCCCTGTTGCATGGGCAGTGAGAGCCGTCATTGGAACTGCAAGTGCGGCTGTCAAGAGCGATGAGAATATTCTTTTTACAAGCTTTGTTTTTGTGGTCATTGCTATCCCTCCCGATAACATGGATAATTATTTGGTATAAACTTTGGCTATATCAGACCACTGTCCGAAGTAGGTCTTGCCACCTGTGGCTGTATAGCTTCTCACACGGACGAAATATGTCTTTTGGCTTTTAAGATTTGTTATAGTCTTTTTGTCGGTCTTATTTGAGGTCACCTTAACTGTCTTTGCACCGCTGAAAGATATATTTTCAGCATAGGATATCACATAGCCTGTAGCAGAGCCTTTCTGTGCATAGTCTATATAAAAGCCTTTTTTCACCGGCATGAGCTTTTGTATGGTCTGCCTGGCAGGGTTTATTATAAAAGACTTTGTTATCACTCCGCCATACGAGCCTTTTCCTGTTACTGTTACCTTAGCTGTGCCTATATTCTTGTTGGAGGAATATTTCACTGTATAGTCTGTGCCGTTTTTAAGGGTCTTGCCCGAATATGTGACTGTTATGCTTTGGGTAATGTTCTTGCCTGTGAAAGACTTGTTTTTTATGCCTGCTACCTTAGCTTTGGCAATATCATATTTTGCGGTGGTCACGCTCTTTGTATCAGACCATGCGCCGTTATAACGCCTGCCGCTGACTATTGTATATGAACGCACTCTTACATAATATTTCTTCCCTGCCGTCAGGTTTGAAACTGTCTTTTTATCCGTTTTGTTTGAGGTTATAGTCAAAGTTTTTGCACCTGCGAAGTCAGAACGTGTACTGTATTGCAATTCATATCCTGTGGCTGAACCTTTCTGAGCAAAGTCGATAAAAAAGCCTTTATATCTTGTTTGCAGAGATTGTATCTCCTGTTTTGCAGGATAAATGGTAAAAGTTTTTGTTATCGTACCCTGATAGTTGCCCATGAAGCTTATGATCATTTTTCCAACGCCTATTTTTGTATTTGAGCTATAGGAAACAGTATAATCATGTTCAGGAAGAAGAAATTTTCCTCCGTCCGTTACCATAACGTCAGGTCTTATAGGCTTGCCTGTGTAGGAGAGCGTATCAACATAATAGACGCTTGTCAAGTGGGCGGACTTTGGAAGAATGTCGAATGCTTTGACTATAGTGCCACTGTATCCGCCAATGCCTGTTATTATCATTTTGCCCTTGCCTGCGGCTATATTATCGGCATAGTCAATGGTATAGTCTTTATTATTCGTCAAAGCGGTATCGCCATAGGAAAGCGTTATACTGCTTTGAGCAAGCTCATAGCCTGTGAATGTCATATGTGTTTTAAAGCCTGATATCTCGCAGTCTTTTATAAGCTTTCTGTCGGTATAGACCGCCTGCACTGTCATATGGGCTGTGACTTTTGAAAAGTCTTTATCCCAGCCTGTAAAGCGTTTGCCTTTTATGGTCGGTGCTTTGGGCGGATCGGCACTTTTGCCGTATTCTATGGTTTGAGATGATAAAACTGTGCCGTTTATATCGGTGAAATCGACCTTGCAGATATTGGCTTTCCAACCTGCATAAAGCGTCTTTGAGCCGTCTGAAAAGCTCACGGACATTATAGGCTCGCTCTCAAGCTGTGGGTCGGCATACCAGCCTGTGAACTGTGCGCCCTCTTTTGTGGGGGCGGAAAGCTGTGCGGTTTCGCCCTTGCTAAGATCATCAGGGTTAAGGGGGCTGTTTTCGCCGCCGTTTAAAATATAATCTATCTTCGCTTTGTCACTTGGGGTGACTTTTGCGGAAACTGTGGTGTTTTCTGTGAAAACTGTGTCGCTGTTCACAGGTTCGCCTTTACGATACCAGCCGAGAGTGTAGCCCTGCTGAACGTTCACATTCGGGAACACGGCTTTGCCTGCATAGTCGGTGCAGACTTCTATGGTCTGTGCCACAGCAGAGAATGTTATCTTATGGGAAGCCTGCTCGCTGTATGAGGTCTGGCGCACAAGAGTGCCGTCCATTGTCCACTTTGCGCTGTCTTTGAACTTTTCCCCGTAGGTGTTCATTGCATATGCCCCTTGAGAAAGCGCATTTTTTGCAGAGAGGCTTGAAACCAGGCTGTCGCTGTCATTGCTGTAACAGCCGTATGCGTTCACAACGGAAACGGCAATATCCCTGCCGCCTATAAAGGCGTTTGTAATGGCGGAGCTGTTTTCCCTTAGGTTTGAAGAACACTCTGTTATGATACCGCAGGATTGTCTTCCTATGATGCCGCCTGAATAGACTTCTCCTGACACTGTGCCGTCAAAGGTGCAGGCTTTTATGGCTGTTCCTTGATAAAAACCCACTATTCCACCTGCGTAATCGCCTTTCACTATACAGTTTTTCAGAGAGATGTTATTTAACTCTGCACCGTTTTTTATGTATGCGAAAAGCCCTGAATACTCATTGGACATGATGACTGCGTTTTTTATAAGGTGTCCGTTGCCGTCAAAATAGCCCATGAATGGGTTTTCAGAATCGCCTACGGGTGAGATAGTTTTTCCGTCAAAGTCAAGGTCGCCTTCAAGGGTGACTAGCTTGCCCTCGAAGCTTTCGCCACTGCTGACACGCTTTGCAAAGCTTTCCCACTGGACTTCTGTGGTTATAACAAGGGCTTCGTCCTGTTCTTCTGCGGCGGAGATAAGGAGCTTTTGTGCGGTTGAGATATCATTTTTAGAAGCGTTCTCGTCCGCAAGCACCTTTCGGGCATTGTTTGCTTCCCTTTCACAGCCTGCAAGGGTGCCGTACTTTGCAAGGGTGGTTTCAAGTGAACTTTTATCGGGCTTTGCAGTATCGTCAGTATAAGCATAGATAAAAAGGCTTCCTATAGAGTCGGTCTTATCTGCTCCAACGTCAGACCAATATTTGCCGTTAATGGAAACATAGCTTTGCCCTGACTGTGCCTTTGATGTTCGGTCGCTTTCTGCAAGGAGATATCCCCTGCCGCTGTCGCCGCTGAATTTTACTGAAATGGAATATTTCTCGCCCTCTTCAAGGAGGATATCCTCGGGAAAGTCAACTGTATAAAAGCCGTTTGCGGACACTGAGCCGCTTATCTGCGTTTCAAGGACGCCTATAGGGTCGCTGTCGGAAACGTCGGTATAGACGCTTAGGGTGTAATCCGCACTGCCCGTTTTGCCCACATACATAAAGCCTGCTTTATCAAGCTTTTCATCGGCTTTAGCGGTGAAAACATTTGCACCGTAAACAGAACCGTCATTGCTGGCATTCACAACATAGCCTGTCATTTTGCTGTAGTGATATGTATTATCACAGCTTTCTTCAAAGTCATAGCAGCAAAACTGTCCGAACTCTGCTTCGTCATAGGACACCCAATAGAAGCCGTCATTGTCCTGATCTGCGCCCCACGAGCCTTTCACAAGCCATGCGCCGTTATTGGCAGGCTTATATCTGAAATTATCCTTGCTGTAGTTATCGTCCCAGCCCACCACTGTGACGGAATGATTTATGATAGTGTTTTTTGAGGCGTCGGGATCATAGTAGGCAGTATTGTTATGATTCATATAGCCATTTCCTGCAAAATAGCTTGCGGAAACTGCTCCAAGCTCCATTATTTTACGCTTCACCTGCGTGATGCTTGAAAGCTCCATGACATAATTCAGCCTGTATTCACTGACGCTTTTCTTATTTTCGGAAACTATCATATTCTCTGTGCCGGATTCTAAAAACGGCTCGTAATCCTCATAGCATAGTCCCTGACCATTTGCAAGGGCGGAGGCTGCGAAGAGCCAGTTCCCACCTGACGAAAAATCGTCTTTACCTGTGGCTGTGCCTGAATTTGAGGACAGCACCAAGGCAGGCACTGAAAATTCTGCGGAGGGGTTTTCAAGCCCCTTTTTTATAAGATCCTGTTCTGCGCAGGCAAGGGCTGAGAATGCCCAGCAAGCACCTGTTGAAGCCTGATCTTTTACTGTTGTGATCTCTCCTGAGCTTCTTGGGTCATAGGTGGATGGGAGCTTTCGGGCGGATAGTCTTGCAGGGGACTTTATCCGATAGTCACCATCTGTGCTTTTGGCCACGCCCTCTATCTCATAGCTATAGCCGTTATGGGTAAAGTTTACGGGAACGACTTTTATGCCGTTATCCTCGTTGGCAAGTGCAAAAGTCTGCGCCGAAAGCTGAAAAGCCAAGAGCAAAGCTGTCAAAAGCCCTGCCGCACCTTTCATTCTTCTCATTTTCCGCCCTCCTGTTTATCTCAGGTTATGGTTATCTTTCTTGTATACTCGTTTGAAACGCATCTGCCATATGCCGCTGTTTCTCTAAGTCTTACTGCGTTCTTTTCAAGGAAAGCAACACGCTTTGCATAGTCGGAGATATCCTCAAGCTTTTTCAGCGAGGTATCATACTCAAGAGTTCTGTTCTCAGCCTGCGCAAGTATGCGTGTGCCTGTGCGGTTAAAGGCAAGTATCCTGCCGTATGGCACTTGTCTGATATCGTCCTTTCTGATGCCGAGAACAAGGTGCAGGACCATTCTTCTTACTCTTGCCATGGTGATATTCTTTGACTTTATACGCTGTTCAAAGATATCCATAGTTTCAGGGCAGGAGCTTACGACAGACATAAATCTGTTGGCAAGGTGTTCGTCGCAGTCAGGGAGGGCAAGAAAATCTTCTCTTGAAGCAGTACAAAGCTTGAAAAGCATTTCTCTGCCTGCCTGCCGGGTAAAGGACGGCTTACAGCCCTCAAAATCATATGGAACAAATTTCTGCCACTCGCCTCCCTCTTTTATAAGCTCTCTTATATGAGAAGCCGAAGCGAAATTACCAGACTCTGCCTGAGAATCATGTGCAACAGCTTCACGCTTTACGGCATAAGGCACTAGCCATGGGGCTATACGCTTTGCCGCCTTTATATACTCCACTGCAAGGACGTTATTTGGGGTGGAGAATATCTCCTCGGCGGTTCTGCCGTAAAGACCTATGGAGGCTTCATACATAGCCTGCGGGTAGGTCTTTCCCTGAGATAAAAGTTCTCTGACCTGCTGTGAGTTTTCAAGCATTGCGGATATCTCCGCTGCCTGTTCAAGAGCGTTTTTATCACCGCTTTCACAGCCGAAAGACAAGGTCGTTACCACATTCTCCCCAAGACCTGCAAGAAGCCTTACTGCACTTCTTGCAAAGACCTCGCTGTTTGAGCATGAGAACGGGCATGGCAATTCTATAACAAGGTCTGCGCCGTTTCTTATTGCCGCCTGCGCTCTGTCATATTTTGAGAAAACAGCCGCTGAACCACGCTGCACGCAATCACCGCTCATTACTGCGACGATACCCTCTGCGCCAGCCTGTCTTGTGGCTTGTATCTGATATTTGTGTCCGTTATGGAACGGATTATATTCCGCAACTATTCCCGCAATTTTCATTTTTTACTCCTCTTTCTACCCTATGCAAATTTTATTCCGTCTTTCAAAAGCTTACTGCGAATTATGATACTAATATGTTAAGCCCTAGTAAAAAAATTGTGCAATATGTATATTTATGAAAAAAGCTCTTGAAATTTATCATTAATATTGATATACTATAAGTATATGATATTATGGGCTTAAAGTCAAGCCCGTTATCTGACATATTATAATCGGGAGGAGATTTTTTCCAATGAAAATCTTAGTTGTAAACGCAGGTTCATCATCACTTAAATATCAGCTTCTGGATATGAAGGACGAGTCTGTTATCGCAAAGGGCAACTGCGACCGTATCGGTATCGACGGCCATGTGAGCGCAAAGACAGGCGACGGCAGACACATCGAGGAGGATTGCAATTTCCCTACTCACACTGAGGCTTTTGAAAAGCTCGTTGAGGTACTCACATCAGGCGAAACAAAGGTCATCGACTCTATGTCTGAGATATCAGCCGTTGGTCACAGAATAGTTCAGGGTGCTGAGATATTCAAGGAGACCTGCCTTGTAACAGACGAAGTTATCGACCAGATCGACGCACTGGCTGAGCTTGCACCTGTACATAACCACCCACACGCTCTTGCACTTAGAGCCTGCAAGGCAGTTATCCCAGCAGGCACACCACAGGTAGTTGTATTCGACACTGCTTTCCACTCAACAATGCCAAGAAAGGCTTATCTCTACGGTCTGCCATACGAGTGCTACACTGATCTTCATGTAAGAAAATACGGCTTCCACGGAACATCACACAGATTTGTTTCAGGCGAGCTTGCAAGAGTAATGGGCAAGCCTATCGAGGAGCTTAAGATAGTTTCATGCCACCTTGGCAACGGCTCATCTATCACAGCTATCAACGGCGGCAAGTCTGTTGACACATCAATGGGCTTCACTCCTCTTGACGGTCTTGTAATGGGCACACGCTGCGGTTCTGTTGACCCTTCTGCTGTTGACTATGTTGAGAAGAAAATGGGGTTCACACCTGACCAGATGACAGAATACATGAACAAGAAGTCAGGCTTCCTTGGTCTTTCTGGTATCGGCTCTGACAACAGAGATATTCAGGCTGCTGCAAGCGAGGGCAATGAGAGAGCGCTTATCGTAAGCGAGATATTCGCTTATCAGATCAAGAAGTTTATAGGCTCATACGCTGCTGCAATGAACGGCCTTGACGCTGTTATCTTCACAGGCGGTATCGGTGAGAACGCACCTGAGGTAAGAGCGGCTGCTTGCTCAAATCTCGATATCCTCGGTATCCACATTGACGCTGAGAAGAATCTCTGCCGTGGAATACTCAAGGAGATATCCACTGACGATTCTAAGACAAAGGTTTACGTTATCCCAACAAACGAAGAGCTTCTCATTGCAAGAGATACTCTGGCACTTGTTACAAAGTAATATTTCAGATAACATTAAGGACGGCTTTCTTATGAGAGCCGTCTTTTTTTGCACATAAAAAAGGCACAGGAGAGGTTTTCCTATGCCTTGATTTGTTTGATAAGACCGCCAATTTTCATGTAGGGACCGGCGCCCTCGACAGCCCGATTTTGAGAGTGTAAAAGTTTGAATTATCACGAAGTTTTGTGGGTTGACGAAATATCGAGAAGTGGGACGTCGTATTTGTTTGAATGTACGATATTGGCTATGTACGTTTACCAGACACCATTGTATCAGGTCTTAACGCCTGAGAACTGCGTCTGATAAAGTCTGTAGTAACAGCCCTTGGCGGCGATAAGCTCCTCATGGCTACCCTGCTCTGCAACACGTCCACCGTCGATAACGACTATCTTATCGGCGTCACGGATAGTGGAAAGTCGGTGAGCGATGATAAGGGACGTTCTGTTTTTCATAAGAGCCACCATTGCGGACTGAATGTGCATCTCAGTTCTGGTATCAACCGAGGAAGTGGCTTCGTCAAGAATAAGTATCTTCGGGTCGGCAAGCACTGCTCTTGCTATGGAGAGAAGCTGACGCTGACCTTGTGAAAGGTTTGAGCCGCCCTCGGCAAGCACTGTGTCGTAACCCTCGGAAAGTCTTTCTATGAACTCGTCTGCGTTCGCAAACTTTGCCGCCGCCTTTATTTCATCAAGGGTGGCGTTTTCTCTGCCGTAGCGGATATTCTCCTCTATGGTGTCCTTAAAAAGCACTGTATCCTGCAAAACTATGGCTATGGAACGTCTGAGCTTGTCTTTCGGGATATCGTAAATGCTCTGACCATCTATGGTTATCTCACCGCTGTCAACGGGATAAAATCTTGTGAGAAGATTTACTATGGTGGTCTTGCCAGAGCCTGTTGCACCGACTATGGCTATTTTCTGACCTGCTTTTACTTCAAGATCGAGGTCTTTTAGCACCTGTTTTTCAGGAACATACGAGAAGTCGATATGCTTGAAGTTGATATCGCCTTTGACGTTTTCCACCTCAAAGTCAGCCTTGCCCTCGTCAGTTTCCTTATCAGCGTCCATGACCTCAAATATACGCTCTGCACCTGCTATTGCGGTCTGGATATTCGCAAACTGGTTTGCAATCTCATTGATAGGACGTGAGAACTGTTTTGAATAGAGTATAAAAGCCTGAATAGTTCCCACTGTTATAAAGCCTTTTATTGCGAACCAGCCGCCGAATGCAGCGATAAGGATAAAGCCGAAATTGGATATTAAGTTCATGCAAGGACCCATTACACCACCGAATATCTGAGCTTTTATGCCGCATTTTTTCAGATTGTTGCTCATTTTCTCGAACTTGTCAACAGCGTCCTGCTCCTTGCCATAGGAAACCACAGTTCTATATCCGACTACCATTTCTTCCACTTCACCGTTTATCTCGCCAAGAAGCACCTGCTGTTTGATGAAGTATTTCTTCATATACTTTGTGAGTACGCCTGAAACGAATATGGTAAGAAACACTGTAGACAGTGAGATAAGGGTAAGAAGCGGTGAATACAGAAGCATTATGACAACTGTTCCCACTATGGTCAGCACGCCTGAGATGAGCGAGCCTATAGACTGAGAGATAGTTGTGGAAATGTTCTCGACGTCGTTTGTCATACGGCTCATTATATCGCCATGGCTGTGGGTATCGAGATATTTTATAGGAAGTCTTACAAGGCTTGAGAACAAGTCTTTACGCATGGTCTTTACTGTATACTGTGAAAGCTTTGCGGAGAATATTCCCTGCATATAGGTGAAAACAGAGGACAGAAGATAAACTGCACCAAGACCTATGAGCGTTTTGCCAAGCGCACCGAAGTCAACGCTTGTTTTCTTTTTGGTGAGAGTAATGCAGTCTATAGCTATTTGCTGTATTGACGGTGCGGCAAGATTGAGCAGAGTTATAATGAGCATTACACCGATAAGAGCGAAAAACAGATATCTGTTTCTGCCTATATAGCCGATAAGCTTTTTAAGGGTGTTCTTTGCGTCCTTAGGCTTTTCCATTGTGAGCCTTGCACCGTGAGGTCCGCCCGGTTTTCTTCCGCCGGGTCCCATTGGAGGCATTGGAGGCATTACACTTCACCTCCTGACGTTTTTACCTGTGAAGCGTAGATATCCTGATATACCTCGCAGGTCTTTAGCAGATTTTCATGGGTATCGCAGGCACAAAGCTTGCCGTGGTCAAGGACGGCTATCCTGTCACATGATTTTACGCTCTGGATACGCTGTGCGATTATGATAAGGGTAGTGCCGTTCATTTTGCGGTCTATCTCGGCACGGAGCTTAGCTTCTGTGCCGAGGTCGAGGGCGGAGGTGGAATCATCGAGAATAAGGATCTCAGGTTTTTTTAGTACCGCTCTTGAGATAGAAAGCCTTTGCTTCTGACCGCCTGACAGTGAAGCACCCTTTTCTGCTATCATGCCCTCATAGCCTGCAGGTATTTTCTGAATGAACTCGTCAGCCTGTGCTGCCTGCGCGGCGGAGATGACCTCATCATGGGCAGCGTTTTTGTCGCCCCACTTTATGTTGTCCTCAACTGTGCCTGAGAAAAGCTCGCTCTTTTGCAGGACTATTCCCACTTTCTTTCTAAGCTCGTCAAGCTTGCAATCCTTGACGTTCACGCCGTCAACAAGGACTTCTCCTGCTGTGCAATCGTAAAATCTTGGGATAAGATTTACAAGTGAAGATTTTCCCGAACCAGTTGCACCTAGTATGGCGACGCTCTCCCCTGACTTTATATCAAGGGTAAGGTCTGAGATAACAGGTCTGCCCTTGGTTTCAGGATAGGAGAATGAAACGTTTTTAAAGCTCACTGTGCCGCCTGTTTTATCTGAAAGGGAAACGCTGCCGCTTTTTATAACAGGGTCAGTTTCAAGGACTTCTCTCAATCTGTTTGCAGATGCGGAAGCCTTTGCGAGGGTCTGGAACATCATAGACATCATCATTACGCCATGCAAGACCTGAGTAAGATATGTGATAGCCGCCATGACCTCGCCGACCTTCATAGCCTGCGCCTGCACCTGCCAGCCGCCTATAACTATAACGGCAATAACAGACAGATTGAGTATTATCATAAGAAGCGGCTGAAGAATAGCCATAAGGGTCTGAACACGGAGGTTTGATTCCATAAGGCTTATATTGGCATCGTCAAAACGCTTTTCTTCTGTATCCTCTCTCACATAGGCTTTTACTACTCTTGCGCCTGTGACGTTCTCCTGAACCACA
>OKRZ01002230.1_pt1 | contig 14359 bp, 12 predicted proteins | sample 1601141 | NCBI WGS metagenome assembly OKRZ01 (sample SAMEA3541524, study PRJEB24748) | human gut metagenome | biome: human gut; feature: human-associated habitat; material: faeces | place: China | collected 2012
AACTCGGCATAGCCGACGGACATAACTATAAAGGGTAAACAACTCTTTATACCATCGAAAACTTGGAGACTTCTTCGGAAGATGTTTAGCGCGGTATAATGGTTGTCAGTCCTTGTTATGTCCTGCTTGCTTTTTGCGAGCAGGACGACAAGGGCGCAGGACAGCTTCCGCGCAATGGTTTCTCCAAGACCTTCGATGGAAAGTTGACACCGCGCCCCTTTTTTATGCCTGTCCGGGGCGCAAAATCCAGCTTCAAATTCATCCCCTGAATTTATGGAAACCCGTGGCGTCCTGCCGTCCTTGCGTACTGTCGCCGCACCTGCGGATTGCATCCGCCCCCGAACCGGGAACGGACGGAATCGGTATGTTCCGGCGGCAAGCGCCTGCCGTGGTTCGGTGGTAAACAGGTATGCGCGCGCACCTGCGGGAGCAGCCGGGCGAGATGGATTGACTTGGCATGGTTTTTATCCGGCTGTTCTTTTTTCCGGTCTATTCAGCCAATTCCACGATTATAACCGAAATGTTATATCTTTACGCCGTCATTCAGCAAACGGCAAGGTACGTTTATTGCGTTCCTGTGAATTGATACGCCCAAAATTGTTACGCCCATTCGTCGAATTTCATAAGGCAATATTTTGGGTAGGGGGATGGGATCCGTACTCCCACCCCCCGTTTTTCGAATCTTTTCCGCCCATCATATAAACTGTCCCCGCGTGCCGGCAAGGAAACTGTGGCTGATGTAGCCGCCGTATGGTCGCATGCGGCGGAGCATTCGCATGTCCCCGCGTTCGTTCGACCCTTCGTTACCGGGCGAAGTTTTCTATTGTCGCCGCGCGGGTCATGGGGGCAGTTTGTCCGTCCGGTTGGGCTATGACGGGTTCTTCTGCACTATTGCAGGCTGTAAATGTAAATGTGTATGCCGCTGCTGCGACAACATACACGTTATCATTGTCTTTTTCATGGCTGTTGTTTGTTTCGGATGAAAAACCGCGCACCACTTTCGCGGTGCGCGGACACTTTAATCACAACCTATTTCTTCTCATTTCGCGTAAAACATTAATTGCCATAGTCTTTCGAGTAGGTCTTTCCGGTGTGCGAAACGGTTTCCCCGAAAGCCTGGGCTGCTGCGTTAAACGACGAAAGGCGATAGGACGACATCGGCAGGTTGAAGAACGCGACACCGCGGGCATTGGCATTCTTGGCCGCCGTCGTATAGGACTTGATCTGGTTGTCCGAAAGCGGGCCGGTCAGGTCTACGAACAAGGGCAGATATTGACCTTTTGCGAACGACGAATTGAACCCGTAGCCGTTCAGCGTACCCTGGCAGCCCCAATCGAGGTGACTGATAGCAGTGGACGAGAGCGTACCGGTATTACCCCAATCGAATACGCTGATCGACTTGTTGGTCTTGCCTGCCAGCGCGATAATCATGTTGCTGTACGAAGTGCTGTTAGCATAGGGATAGCCGCGGGTTCCGTACTCCGCCCACTCGTCGTCAAAATCGTAGCCGTCTACGATATTGTCGTAGGCAACCAGATCATCCGTGTAAGTACCGATTTGTGCTGCGGTAGGTTGGCGAATCCGGCACCGGTGTGGTCGCCGAGGTTGCCCATGATGACCTTGATACCTTTTGCCTGGAGCGGCGCGATGTACTTGGCGGGATTTGCGAGGATTGCGGCGTTGTTCGGGTTGTTGTAGTTGTGGACATTGCCCGATGCGTCGCCGCGGATGTTGGATGCAAAGAGAATGACGTGCGTAAAGAACGGAGTGCCGTCCGACAGGAGATATTCTCCTGCGTTGAGCGGATTGACGTCGTTTACTTCGACGTAAACAACGCGGTAGAAGTTGCCGAGCGTTGCCGCGCGGGTCATCGGGCCGGCCTGATCGGTCGGGTCGTTTGCGATGGGTTCCTCGGCCTGCTGGCACGAGGTCATCAACAATGCGGATGCAGCGAACAAGGTGCAGGCTGCGAATAAGATTTGTTTTTTCATAAGGCAAATTTTAGTTAAAAGGTTGAGGTTTGAGAATTATAGGTTGTAGTTAAAGTGTTTTTTACCAGTCTTTAGTGAAATTGCCGTAATTTCGATCATCCCAGGTTACGTTTATCAGTAGTATCATTCCGTCGTATTCCCAATCCCAATCGGTAACTGCGTCTGCCACCATATTGAAAGCACTTTTGGGGCCTTCTTCATATCCTGCCGAGTTTGTCGGCATATCCCAGAATGCGAATACGTTCCCCGATTGGGTTTCGCGGTAGAGGGATTTAATAAGGGGAGTTAAAATGGGGTTTAGTTGTGCGCTTTCCTGCGTATTATTCGTTTTCAGCAGCGCGCCGCCGTATTTGGATTGCTCCAGCCCGGCGATGGGTTTGAGTTTCGCGCCGTCGGCATAGGCATCTACGACCTTATCGAAAATTCCCGACCAGGCATAGTCGATGTATTTTCCGGCTTCGATGCCGTCGTGTGCCGTTGCGAGCAGGTCGGTGCTCTCCGCGTCGCAGGCCACGGTGACGAGTTTGTCGTCGCCCAATGCTTCCTTTGTCGCCTTTATCAGTTTGGCGTAGGATGCGGGATTTACACCGGGCATACCGTCTTTGCCGTAGGACGCTTCGATGTCGAAGTAGTTTACGCCGTCCAACTTATATGTTTCCACGACATATTTAAGCTGGAAAACAAAATCAGCGGTCTGCTCGTCGGTCATATTGCAGAATCCAAGTCCCGTATTTCCGCCTGTGATGCAAATAAGCACCTTACGACTGCTTTTCTGCAAGGGCATGAGGTATTTGTCGCGGTTGCTCAAGACGTATTGCAGATCCGGTCCGATGTCGAGCATGGCCCGCCGTGTCGTCTTGTCGAATTTTAGCGCCGCGGGGCGGAGTACTTCGATATCGATCCACGTTTGGGTTATCGTATTGAAATCGGGGTCAAATGTTTCTGCATAAAATTTGGTTCCCATCAGCGGGTTCATTTCCTCGGTATTGACATATCCCACGATTTTGAAAGCATAGGCATCGAGCTGCGTTTCGGGTACGATCTCCCCGACCAGGATCCGGTAGTAGATTACCTGGTCTTTTTCGGACGGGGACATGTCGTTATTGGCAACGGTCGCCCGCAGGGGCAGCAGATAGGCGCCTTTTTCGACCCCTTCGCGGCTCAACGTGACGGTAAGAGCAGGAGAGGTTTTCTCTCCTCTCTTGACCGTCAGCGTTTTGCCTCCTTCGAAAGTCACATTTTCCAACGGAAACAGCGTCAGTTTTGCGTCACCTTGTTTGTCTTTGTTGTATTCGTCCACAAGCGTTGCGTCCGCATCGACCGTAACCGTTACGTCTGCGGCTGCGGGCTGGGTCAGTTGGTAGAACACGGCGTCTGTGGTCGTCTGTTCTTCGCTGAGTTTGAGTGCCGAAATCTGATCGGGCGTTTTTTCCCGGCGCAGCACTCCGCCGACGTTTGCAAGGTCGTCCTTGCCGGGAATATCCCCGGCCGTGCGGGTAAAGTCCTCGGCGTCGCACGCGGCCATCGCTGCGAGCGTAAGGCAAAGTGCCGAAGTGCGCAGCAGACCTGTTATTTTATTCATGTTTTTCATAGTTCAAGATTTACGGTTTATTCTTGCTTGTTGAGCTGCGGAATTTCCACCGAGGTATTCCATTTCAGATCAGTATGCGCTACGGCATCGTTTCCGTACTGCGACCAGTCTTTGATGATGTTTCCCGACCCCTCGTTGAATTTCCAATAAGCGCGTAATTCGGGCTTCTCGGCCGGGTTTTCCACGTCGTACATGTCGCGCCAGATGTCGGCCTGCGTACGTGCGACGGACCATATGCGCACCTCTGAAATATCGCCGCAGAGCTGGCGGAAAGCGTCGTAGCTGTACCCGATGAAGAATTGCCGGGCGTCCGTTTCCGGGTCGGGGTCTATGGCGCGCAGTCCGAGGTTTATGACCTTTACGGTCGGCGCTACCTGCGTCTGGCTTTGGAGTTGTCCGTTTACGTAGATGCAGGCGATACCGGTTTCCAGGTCGTATGTGAAAGCGACATGATACCACTCCTCGAGCGACAGAAGTTTACCCTTGTTCTTTTCGGGGAATTTGCCCAGGCTTACGCCCGATCCGTCTACCTGGAGCTGGTCGGCATAGAAATTCGTGTCGCCGATACGCAGCAGCAGGTGTTGTTCCACACCCATGATCGTAGAGAGCTTTTCTTCGATGTAGGACGAAGTGGGACCTGCATAGTGGAAATCGTGAACGCGGACGATAGCTTCATAGGTTACGGCTGTCAACCCGTTTACGCAGTCGGCGGTTCCGGCTTTGTCGAACGCAGGCACGTCTATCCAGTTATCGGTGAGTACGGCGGCGGTCGTGATGGCCGAAGAACGGCGCACAAGATAATAGACGGTTTGGGAACCGGAGAGGGTCGAAAGTCCCCCCCCCGCTGAAACGATAGTTACCGGAAGCAACTGTGTTGCATCTATATCGAGCTGGTCGAGGTTCTTAAAATGGATGGTCAAAGGTTCCGATACGGATTTCCCGGCTTCTACGGTTGCCGTCCGTTCGGGGAACTCGTAGTAACTTTCATCGAGTACCGCATATTTCGTGTCGTGTTTGGCGTTGTAGGTGGCCGCGAGCGACGGGTCGATGCCAAATGTCACCTCGATATTCTCTTTTGCCGGGGAGATCAGCACGGCGGAGAGTTCGCGGTCGAGCTGTGTAACGGTCTTTTTAAAAGTTACGTTGTTGTCGCTCGACGTTTCGGCTACGTCGATGTATGCTGCGTTGTCGAACGGGTAACGGTTTTCATAATCCGATTCACACCCGGCCAGCAGGATAAAGGCAGCCGATACAAAATACAGATATGTTCTTCTCAATTTCATAAGGCGCATTATTTAGGGTTTGCCGGATTCAGCAGGCCGATGGCATGCTTGGTCTGTTTGTAATTTATGTAAGCGTCGTAGTAATCGTCCCCGATGTTGTAAATACCCAGCCCGGCTAACGGCCCCATTGTAATTACGCTTTTGGCGGCTTCGGCGATTGCGGGTTGCTGCACAAGGTTTTCATCCGTGAGTTTCCCGCCCGGCTCGGCCGTGATGATGATTTTTTCGAGCGCAATGCCGGCATAATCGGTCGCGTATGCAAGCTGGCTGCGGATATTGAACGTATTGACGGCATCCGTAGTCGTGAGTACGAAATAGGTGATGGCGTCGTGGCTCTCCTTTGCGATAAAGAGCGGGTTACCCTCCGCCATGAGGATTTTGCCGGTCAGGGACGACAGTTTGCTGACAATCGTTGCTGCGGCTTGGGTCGCCGCGGCATCCATAGCGCCGCCGTAACGTACCGTTACGCCGTCGAACTTATACCGGTTTACGTCCTCGATCACCTTGTCGAGATATGTTCCCAGCGCTACGGCGTCCGTAGATTCCGCGAGTGTGTTGTAATCTACGGTATAGAGGATTTTCGTGCCCTTGGCCTGCGCTTGGGGTATATCCTCGATGTCGTATTCGGTCAGGTTGCCGGCGTTTTCAAGTGCCACGATGTCGAGTGAATCGGGCAGTGAGCGCAGAAATGCCTTTTCCGAACCCGGTACGGCGGGGGCATTTGCCAGGCTTGCGTATACGATGTAGTGTTCGCTTGCCTTATACGCTTTGAGGGCTGCCAGATATGCGGCGTACTGCGCCTGATCTTGCTGGTCGGGTTTTATGATCTGCTGGTCTATCGGCTCGATGTCCGTGTCGCAGGCTGTGAAACAATAGGCCGCGGGAATTAGCAGCGCCAGAATCAGGTATTTTATAGTCTGTTTCATAGCTTCGGATTAATTTAAGGGTTTGCAGTCCCACCATGTGCGCGTGCCGCCGTTGTCGGGGCCGCCGAGCGAAGTTATCGCCGCTTCGACATTTGTGCGGTTCTCGGAGTATTCCTCGGACGGGTAGGGAAGCCGTCGCATGCCGTACTTGGAGTTTACCGTTCCGCCGGATTTATTGTCTTTGGCAGGCATCAGTTTCGGATAGCCCGTGCGCCGGTATTCCGCCCACGCTTCATTTCCGAGCGGAAAAATCGCAATCCATTTCTGGGTGATGATGCGTTCGAGGTTTTCTTCGAACTGTGCATCTTCTTTCCATTTGATCGTGATGCGGCTTTGCGGTAATGCGGTGTTGTTTTCGATAACGCCGAGAGGATCGGTGTAGGCTTCGGGGACGTTCGCTTCGTCGGCGATGTAATCCTCCGCACCGGCTACGCCGCGTTCCTCGAATGAAAGCCGTATGCCTTGTTCATAGAAATTCTGTGCCGATACCGCACTTCCCCAGCGCAGTTCATATTCGGAGCGCAGGAACGCGATTTCCGCTGCGTTCATCCATAAGATAGGGTCGGTGTCGGTAATGAGCATCGAGGAGCATGCCGTTACGGCCTTGGACTTGTTGGCCGGTGTCGTGCCGATGCGCAGGCCGTAATAGCCTTTCTCGGCGGCATCGCCCTCTCCGACGGTTCCCTGTGTGAACATCTTTGCCCGGCGCGGGTCTTTGTAGCCGTTCATGTAGCAGAGGATGTCGGCTCCGATGGCGTGATCCTGCCAACTGTTCCAAAGCAATGCCGTGCGGTTGAGTTCGGGCTGAAGCTTCGCATTGTCGGCATTCTCGGTGATGACCCCGTCGGCGATGGCTTCCGCGGCTTTGGCCTTTGCGGTCTGCTCGTCGATATAGGAAAGGCGCATCGCCATACGCAGTTTAAGCGAATTGGCGTATTTGATCCACTTTTTAAGGTCGCCGTTGTAAACCTGGTCGTATTCGCCGAAGGCTTCCGTACTCAAATCCCGGTTGCGCTCCAGCGCTTCCAGCGCGGCGTCCAGTTCTTTGAACATCTGCGTATATGCTTCCTGTTGCGTGTCATAGGGGACGGTCAGGCGTTCTTTTTTGTCCTCTACGATCTTGGAATAGGGTATCGAGCCGTAAGCGTCGGCCAGGCGGTTCATAATCGCCACGCGCAGGACGTTGGCCAGGGCTACCGCCACTTCGTCGTCGGTTTTGTTGATGATGCCGCGGTAGGCGGGGTAAGTTTCGGTGATGACATCCACGAACGGCGCTTTGAGCCAGTCGGCGGTGGGATTGAACGTTGAGAATTTCGTTTCCCAGCTGTCTACCGTCGCTTCGACATATCCGCCGTAGCTGCCGCCTTCGAGTGCTTCGACAAATTGGTATAGGTGTTCTTCCGAGGGGATCACCATATTTTGCAGTTTGGTGAGTTTCGACCCCACGAGGTAGTTGTCGCGTTCCAGTTCGTCGTCTGTCGCTTCGTTCGGATTACGGTTGTAATCTTCGAAGTTGTCAAGGCATCCCGTCGATGCGCTTACTATTGCGATAAGAGCAACGGCACGAATTATTGTCTTTATTTTGTTCATAGCCGTTAGAATTTAATGTTAATATTGAATCCCAGGTTACGTGTCGAGGGCATCATGAAATAGTCCATTCCCTGATAGAAATTGTTTGTCGATGCCACGGCTTCGGGGTCGAACGGCGCTTTACAATACATCATCCACAAGTTGCGGCCAACGAACGATACGGTGATCGAACATATGTTGTGCAGCCATTTGCGGGGAATCGTGTACCCCAGCGAAAGTTCCTGGAGCCGGACGTTGGTTGCCGAGTAGGTGTAATACTGGGGTATTCCGCCCTGCGACGCTATGGCCGTATACCAGGTTTCCGGGTTTACCAGGCTGCGGCCGTTTACCAAAGCACCTCCGGCATCGCGCGCGGCAGCCGTTGCTTCGGACACGCCGAATAGATCCATGTTGGCTTGCGTGAGTGAATTGACGATGCCGCCGATGCGTGCCGTCACGAGGAATCCGAGGTTCAGGTTTTTCCACGATACGCTGTTGCGCCATGCGAGGTTATAGTCCGGGAATACGGAACCGAGTTTCATGTCGGGCAGGTTGTCCTCTACGACGACGTTGCCACCCTCGTCGATCTCGATGTTGCCTTTGTCGTCGCGCCGCAGGTCGGTCGTGGAATAAAGGTCGCCCATCGAACCGCCTTCTTTGAGAATAAATTTCGCACGCCCCAGTTTACTGATCTGGAGTCTGTTCATGGTGATCGTTTCCTCGGTGATCGGGTTGTACCACTCCTTGCAAAGTTCGATGATCTTGTTTTTGTTCCAGGAGAAAGTAAACTGCGAGTTCCAATTCCAGTTTTTCCATTGGTGGTCGTATCCCAGGCTTGCCTCGACACCCGTATTGCGCACGTGTCCGGTCTGAATATAGATGTCGGAGTAGCCGGACGATGCGGACAGATTCGGATTGAAAGTCTGGTTATAGGTGTCGGCGCGATACCACGATGCCGAGAGTGTGAATCCATGCAGGAACCGGGCGTCGAAACCTAATTCCCAGGTTTTCGTCCGCTCCGGGTAAAGCTGCCCGATAGGGTAGTTCGATTTGTCGTCCCAGCCGGAAATGGTGTCGTCGTAAGGGTGTGTGGCGATTGTCAGTTCCCGCGGAAAGGGGTTTGCTACCGAAGCCCACGAAGCACGGATTTTCAGGTAGTTGAACTTCTCCGGGAAATTGAATGTACTGCTGGGCAGCCACGATACGCCGACCGAGGGGTAGAAAAACGACTTTTGGGGTGAGTTGGCAAGTTGCGACGCCCAGTCGTTACGTCCGGTCGTCGTTACGAACAGTTGCGACTTCCAGCCCAGTTCCAGGGAGTAGAAAAACGACTGCGTTTGTTCGTGCCAGCCGGTTTTCGGCGTTTTCTTCTGGCTCTTGTCGAGGTTCACGACATTGAAGATGTTGGGAGCGCCGGCAATGGGGCCATATACCGAGAGTTCGTCGAAGCGGTTGTCTTTGATCGACGCGCCGATATGTGCGTCGAGCGAGAATTTCTCTTTGAACGTCTTGCTGAGGTTGAGCATTACGTCGCCGTAGGTCTGTCGTTCTTCGCCGCGGGTTTCGGTATATTTACCTTTTTTGCTGTTCTCCAGCAGCGTGGGGTTCGATGTGGCGTACAGTTTTTCCGTATATAAACTGTTGGTGTTATCGACGCGGATACGTCCTGCGACATTCATCCAGTCGGTGATTTTATAGGTAATGCCGCCTGTGAACATATAGCGCTTACGGCTGTTTTCGCGGGGGTTGCGGTAGGCGATCCAATAGGGATTCTGCATGCGCAGGTCGCCGCCCTCGCCCTGCGGCCAGAACTGTTCATAGATTTTGCGTGCGGGGTTCCAGCGCTCGAATGCCTTTACGAGCGAAAAATCATCGCCGCGGGGAAAGAGATAAGCCGATACGAGCGGGTTTGAGTACACGCCCTGGTTTATCATGTTGCGGTCTTTCTGGATGATGTAGCTGCCGCTTACGTCCAGTGTCAAACGGTCGTTCAGCAGGTTCGACGTGTTGCGGAATGTAAAGTTATAACGATTATACTTGTTGTTGGGGATCAGTCCTTTGGAGTTTACCGCTGCGGTCGAGAAATAGATTTGGTTTTTCTCCGTACCCCCGGACAGTGTTACGGAGTTCGTCAGGATGTGACCTGTTTGCAGGAAATCTTCGGGCGAGTAGTTGTAACGTGCCGCCTGGTTGAGCGGTGCGCCCCAGCTGTGGATCGTCGAACCGCTGGCTTTGCCTTTACGCCCCGTGCCGTAGCGGGTCTGGAAATCCGGCAGGCGCAGCGGGTTCATAAATTCCGTGTTACTCGAAACCTGTATCTGTGTTGCTCCGGCCTTACCTTTCTTGGTGGTAATGAGCATTGCACCGTTCGCGGCGTCGGAACCGTACAATGCCGCGGCTGCGGCTCCGGTCATAACGGATATGGATTCGATGTCGTCGGGGTTCATGTCGGCGATGGATTCCGTTGTGCCGCGTGATCCGAATTCCATGCTGCCATCGCTGGTGAAGTTGTGCATGGGAATACCGTCGATTACATAAAGTACGTTCGAGGTCTGCATAATCGACTTCATACCGCGCATAATGACTTTGGCCGAACCGCCCACACCGGACGAACTGGTGTTGATAACGGCTCCGGCGACTTTACCTGCGAGGCTGTTTACGAAGTTTGCGGATTTCACGGTCGTCACGGCTTCGGACTTCACTTGCTGCACGGTGTAGGCCAGCGCCTTTTCCGAGCGTTTGATACCCAGGGCCGTGATCACCACGTCTTCAATCTGCTCGGCTGCTTCGTTGAGTGTTATGGTAAAAAAGGTTTGTGTGCCGATTTTTACTGTTACGGGGTCGTAGCCGATGAAATTGATATACAATTCGGCGGTTTCCACAGGTGCGGGGACTTGGAGCGAGAAAGCGCCGTCAAGTCCGGAACTTTCGCCGATGGTCGTTCCCTTTACGACCACCGATGCCCCGACAACGGGTGTCCCTTTGGTGTCGCGCACGACACCGCTGACCTTTGTGGAACCGTTGTTTGCGGTTTTCTTGTCCGGGGCTGCGGAAAGATAAATGTTCTGCTGGTAGATTTTGTACTCGGTATCCGTTCCGGCGACCATTGCCTGCAAAGCGGTATCGAGCGGTTTATCGGCGACATTGATACTGATGGTTCTGTTAATGTCTACGCCTTTATTTACGATGAAGAAATAGCTGGTCTGTTTTTCTATTTCATTCATAACCTGCTCCATGCGAACATTGTCCATCTGCAATGTTACTTTCGCGGTCTGGGCATACGCTCCCCATGCGGAGAACGTGGAGCAAATCATGAATAGAAAAGTAAACCAGCATTTAATTTGCTGAATAAATTTATTATTCATAGATTTGTAGATTAGTGGTTGTTAGATTGGTTCAAATTCTATTAGCCGCTATGCCTGCGGGTGGTTGCTACACCTGCGGGCTTTTTTTGCGACTTTGAAAATTCATAGTCTTATCTCATAGGCATTGTCGGTTTTTGTTAGATAATCTCGTCATAGTTATTTTATGTGGATTACATTGTTTTCGTCTTTCTCATATTGGAACGGGGTTATTTTCTGCAAGGCCCTTAGCGCATAGTCCAGCCCCATATTGACGGGGATTTTTCCGCGGATAACGTCGATCTGCGGAAGTTCGGCCGTTTGGATCTGGATTTTCACACCGTATGTTTTCTCCATTTTGGCGATGATGTCGGCAAACGGGTGTCCAACGAGATTCAGAATACCCTCCGTCCATAAATAGTCGTCCGTATTCTCAATCCTGGTCAATACCAGACGCTTCCCGTTTAGGCATACCTTTTCGTTCGGGTCTAATATAATCTGGTCGCCGCTTGCCAGTTTGTTGGTTACTTTGACTTTTCCCCTCAATAATGCAGTCGTGAAGTCGTGTGTCAGTTCGTCTGCCGTTACGTTGAATTTCGTACCCAGCACTTCCACGTCGCAGGCGAAAGTTTCCACGATGAAGGGATGGGCGGCATCATGCTCTACGTTGAACATGGCCTCGCCGGAGAGTTTCACACGGCGATTCCTATTGAACCGTATCGGATATTCCAGTTTTGCCCCGCTGTTCAGGCAAACGCTGGTTCCGTCCTGGAGTGTAATGTCTATACGTTGTCCTGCCGGTGCGGCAACGGACAGATATTGTTTTGCGGTATCTTCGATAATGACGGTTCTGGAAGCGTACCAACTGCCAGCGACCAATAGTAATACTGCGGCAGCCTGGGTACAGATACGAATAAAGCGCTGGCGATACCATTTCAGGCGTCTGGTCGGCAGCTGCAGATGGGGGTGGTGCGGATAAGGGACATTTGCGATAAGTGCGTCCTGCATAGACCATAATGCATTTAGTTCTTTCTGGTTGTTGGGGTCGGCATCGAGCCAGTCTACAATCGTTTTTTCTTCCTGCTCGGAAGTTTGGCCGTTTATGTACTTATATAATAATTCTTTGTCCATTTTTTTACATAGTGTGGCGAGTGCATTATGAATTTGGGCAGCCCGCAGCGAATCCATAATTTTTCCCTTGGTAATTTTTCCCGATAACGAAATTATGCTTTGTCTGTTTACAACTATATGGTGCGTGGGCGCACGACATTTACATCGAAAAAGTGCGTTTTTCGTTAAATAAATTTTCTTAAAAAAATGGTAATTTTTTTAATTATCGTATAACGCTGGAATACAGGACGATAATTAAAATGATGAGATAGTCGTTCAGTGCGATTCGCATGATGGCCAAAGCCCGTTGGATATTGGCTGTGACGTTGCGCACATTGATTCCTGTAATTTCGGCGATTTCTTGGTAAGTCTTGCCCTCGAAGCGGTTGTAAAGGAAGATTTGCCGCATGGGTTCGGGCATTTTGTTGATCTGGCTTTCGATGATGGATTTTATTTCTGCCGTAAAGGATGCTTCGGGGTTGGTACTTTCCAAAACGGTGATTTTGGCTTTGATGCTGCGGTAAGCCGTCGTATGTATTTGTTGCTGGATTTTGAGTCTGTTTTTCTGGTTGCGCAGCCATTCAAGACAGCCATGTTTCACGGATCCTAAAATATATGCCTGGATAGTCGTAGTAATATTCAGCTTGTCCTTGTTTTCCCAAAAATAAAGGAAGCTGTCGGTAACGATGTCCTCCGCGGCCATATTGTTGCGGATGTATGACCGGGCGATAATGATAAAACGAGGCTTATACTCGGAGTATAATCGTTCGAAATTTTCGAGCGTGATATGTTTATCCAGTTCTGACATGCATGTAGATTGATTCAAAGGTAAACTTTTTTATCAAAATTCAAAAATTTATAGAATGTCTGTTGATATTGGGCGATGTGAAATACCGGGCTTATTCTTTCATGCGGAACGAACCGGAAAAAAGGATGAGGTCAAATCATATCGTTATGGACAATTTCGGTCAGACGCGGTAATTGCAGATCGAGTCCGAAAGTGAAACATAAAAAAAGCAGATGAATGAGTAAGGCATCAAGGGAGATTATAAAACATTATAAGAAGAAGTGTGCGAGGAAAAAATCAATATAATTCAGGCAAGTTCGTGTTAATGAGATTGAAATGATCTCGCAGGCTTTTTATTACTCTCGTGCAAGACAGCAAACAAAAAAAAGACAACTGATTGATCATCAATTGTCTTTTTCTTTTAGTTGTGCCCAGGACAAGAGCAATGGTATCAAGCTAAGATATATAAATAAGCAAGAAAAACGCGCATGAAGATTCTTCATGCGCGTTTTTTTCTGCTAAATCAATATTTTTACGGGATAAATTTTGCCGCCAATTTACTCATTTTATCATTAATTTTTGATAAGTTCTTTCTGGTTTTATCTGCCTTAAAGCGGAACCGCTCCATGAAGCGGCGGCCGGCCTTTAGGCCGTCTATTTCCCGCGCGGATCTTCTATCCTTTGCGCGGTCTTTCTCATCAGTTTTTATCACGGCACTTGAAGTACTCTCCCTGGTACAAAGCTAATAGTGCCAGTCTTGACACATCTCCCTTCGGCGCACTTCTTTGAAAAAATTAACCCCGGCTCCACCGGGGCGTCCTGAAATAATTTTTTCAAACAACTGCTTCTTCGCTCGCTTTAGTCACCACATTTCTCCGAACTGTTAGACTGGCCCTATATGTTTTGTACCAGGGAGAGGGAGGTAACCCAACCGACCTCACCCAGAGTTCTTTGACGTACTTGAGGAGCTAATAACAGCGGGTACATTCCCGCGTCTATCAATTCACAATTAAAACTCCGGCGCAGGAGTATAAAGTCTGCAAAGTATTATGGAAAACAGAGCGAAGAAATGTATTGAATGTGGCAAAACGCTCACATTGGATTACTTTCGGAGAACGCCGTTATCTCCTGACGGCTATGCCAAGATGTGCAAGTTATGTGCAAATATCAAGCGCACGCAAGGCAAGAATGAAGAACGGAATCCGGCACTGCTAAATTTTAAAGCACGAGAACTGATTGACGAACTCCGTGCGCGTGGTTATAGGGGGACATTGAGAATAACAAAGGATATTCAGGTATAGCCGGTGACTGAAGAGCCGGTTTATTCCGGCTCTCTTTTGCTTTTGTTTGTACTGCTGTACCATGCCCCGCCAGCGGGGCCTTGATCGCTCCTAAAAAGCACGACTTGCAGGGCGTTGCAAGTCGCGCTTTTCTCCACGTCGCGGCAGTGCACCCCTCGCGTTGCGAGGGAGAGCGGTATTTTCTCTCTGGGTCTGACCGGGCTGCGGTTTTACCCGGCCTCTGTCAGAATTCAAGCTTTCTGCGACCTGAAGGGTCACCCCTTACACGTTGCCTTCAGAGCCTTTCTGATACAAAGTAGTAACCCTGCATTTTGCCGGGCAATGAACCCGCGAAATATTTTCTTAGAAGTCCCTTCGGGAGAAGTGTTTATGATGAAAAAATTTACCCCGGCAGGCCGGGGCACACTGAAGAAATTTTTTCAAAAATATTTCCCGGAACCCTTGCGCCGGTTCAGCGGTA
>OKRZ01002237.1_pt1 | contig 14333 bp, 16 predicted proteins | sample 1601141 | NCBI WGS metagenome assembly OKRZ01 (sample SAMEA3541524, study PRJEB24748) | human gut metagenome | biome: human gut; feature: human-associated habitat; material: faeces | place: China | collected 2012
ACCTAAAATAATCATAATCCATGCGTTATCAGCATTTACACCGTTAGCAATAGCGATGTAGGCTTGTGCACAGGAAAGAATAAAGTAGATAACTGTTAAGTAAATCTTTGCTTTAGGAATTTTAGATGTTCCTGTTTTGTAACGTAATTTACTACCAATATAACCAGAAATACCACCAATAATAACGAGAAGTGGTAAAATCATTGCTACTAATGTAATGGCAGGGAATAATACATTTGCAATAGATGGAATCAACAATGCAATAACAGGTACTAAGAAAGAAGCTGCTGTTGCTGCGATTGGGAAATGTACCGCAATTGGATGTAAATGAAGATCTAGCAATTTTTCACGTTTTGTATTAATGCGACGTGGCTTGTAATCCATCCAAACTGTTGGAGGAAAACCACATGTTGGACAAGGTTGATCCCTGTACTTAGCATCCTCAATATATCCGCATACACGGCAAATTATCCATTCGGTACCTTGTTCAGGTGTTGATTTAGCTGCGGTAGAACTTGTTGCTGCCGTAGCTGCTTTTTGTTCTGCTGTCATAATGAAATCTCCTTACTTAAGAAATTCTATATAATTAAATAATGATTATTATTTAATTATATTATACCATAATTCGCTAAGTAAAAAGTAAAATTTATATACTTATCAAAAAATTAAATATGCCGTAGTACTAACGTATCTATAATCAAAGGTAGCGGTATTTAATTTCGATAACTTAGAATAATAACAAAAAAGACTCTATCTCCTTTACAGAGTTAGAGTCTGAATGCCGAGTCAGGATGCAAATAAAGTAGAGCAAAATAAGACCATACAAACACTTATCGGGTATGTATGTAATATCTAGTACACTTCAGCCAAGGAAACAGCATCAGCTTATCTTGTCATACCCGCTACAAAAGCAAGTACTTTTGTAGCTACTTTTACAAATTTAAACATCTCTCTCATTTCTCTCAAAGTAAAAATAATGTCATATAAAATATAAAAATATATATGAAATTTAGAAATAGTCCCCAACGCCACCCTCATCAAAATAGTTGACACATGGTAATACATTATAAAAAATAACCATACATTTATACGCCATAAGGGCCTACACAATACATACCTTCAATGCCCCGTACATGTAATGGAATAACATCTTTTTACGAATTAAGCAATCGTGGCTTTGTATCCACCCTATCTTGATTACCAACTTATGATTAATACTCTATTAAATCAACCGTCCAATTGGTTGACTGTAATAAATTATCTAAGATACGAATCTCCTTGGCTATTACATCTGCTGTTTTTTGTAATTCACTTACATTCACAGTTGCTATCATTTTAATTTCCGAACCACGAGCACGGTAGTTGATAGCACTTGCACTATCTGCTAAAGCACGATATGCAGATAGACGCATAATTGCACCTTCTTTTTCCGCTATAATTTGTGTTAAAGAACGCCCTTCAACAATAGTTGCACAGTTAGTAAGATTAATATCTTTAATGAGTTGTTGAAGTCTAGCAATTGCCGCTTCTAGTTCTTGCATCAACACTGTAGGGTTTTCATTAGGTGTTTCCCCTTCCTGTACTAAACTATTTTGATTTAAACGACCTTGCAAATCACTAATTTTTTTATTTAAGTCAGCTCGTTCTTGTAATGCCTCAGCTAGTTTCATATTCTCTCACCTCGTAACAAAATAATATGCGCATCAATTTATTTAATGCTACCCATCTACTTATTCTTATTATATAACGACTTATAAAACCTTTCGCATCAAGATATGTGGGCAACCTTCATCAAGGTATTCTTCCCCTTCTGCTTTATATCCGAGGGATTCATAGAATGGTTTTGCCTGTACTTGCGCGGATAAAGAGCAAGTCTTAAATCCATCGCGACGAATACCGTTTTCTGCAGCCATCATAATCTTAGTCCCTAAATGTTGTCCACGATACAACTTACGTACCGCCATGCGTCCAATGTGGGCGTCGCCTTCATCAGAACTTGGAAAGTACCGACAAGTACCAGCCGCCTTGCCATCTATAGATAAGAGAACAAATTTTGCTATATCATCTATTTCATCGAACTCGTCTTCAAAACCCTGTTCTTTCATAAACACATCAATACGTATTTGTTTTATTTCCTCTGTTATATGATCTAAGATTTGAATAACCATATCGTCTCCAAAGCGACTCATATATCGCTATTTATGTAAAATTATTTTTGTCATACTCTACCTAAGAGCGTCAATTGACGTGAGTTAGGTTCATCACCGAAAGGTGGTTATACTATGACTATACTACAATTTAGTCATGAATAGCAAAAATCATTTTTATACAAAAGACCTCATTATATCTGCATTTCAAACAATTTATGAAGCACATTATTTTTAAAACTTCTATGAAATTTAATTTTAAGTATTGCATAATCTTATCATTTGGGTTTATACTATACCCAACATTTTAGAAAGGAGCAATCAAAGATGACTAACCAAATTAGCCTCGCTACAAAACAATACTTTTATTGGTTCTTTATCCAACGTACGGGTAAGGAACTATTTGTGGTACGCTAATTAAGATTTAGTCATTATTAGTTGCTTAGAATAGTAAAAGGGCTGCCCGTATTAAACTACGGGTAGCCCTTTTTTGTTTGCTATCCCGTATGGTAAGCCCTACTATTCACTGTAGTTATAAGGAGGAATTATCATGATTATTACATTGAAACAAAACGCAGCAGAAACAGAAGTATCTCGTTTACGCAGTGAATTAGAGGAAAAAGGCTTCATTATCCATCCTGTAGAAGGTGCACGCTATAATATTTTAGGTCTTATCGGAGACACAGCATCCCTCGATGCTCGTCAAATCGAGTCCCTTGATTTCGTAGATAAAGTAACTCGCATCCAAGAACCATACAAAAAAGCAAACCGTAAATTCCATCCAGATGATTCTGTAATCAACGTAGGTGGTGTATTGATCGGTGGTGGTCACTTCGCAGTAATGGCTGGCCCTTGCTCCGTAGAAACACCTGAACAAGTACTTGAAACAGCAAAAGCTTGTAAAGAAGCTGGCGCTACAATCCTTCGCGGCGGTGCTTTCAAACCTCGTACATCCCCATACTCCTTCCAAGGCATGGGCCCAGAAGGCTTAGAATTATTAGAACTTGCTAAAAAAGAAACAGGCCTTCCTATCGTTTCTGAAGTTATGGATATTTCCCAATTACAATACTTCGATAACGTAGATATGCTTCAAATCGGCGCTCGTAACATGCAAAACTTCACACTTTTAAAAGAAGTAGGTAAATTAAACAAACCAGTTCTTTTAAAACGTGGTTTATCTGCTACATACGAAGAATGGTTGATGGCTGCTGAATACATCATGTCTGAAGGCAATGAACAAGTTGTATTATGCGAACGTGGTATCCGCACATTCGAAACTAAAACTCGTAATACATTAGACGTAACAGCAATCCCTATGATGCATGAATTATCCCACTTGCCAATCATCATGGACCCTAGCCACGCTGCAGGCATGAGCCGCATGGTTCGCCCACTTTCCCTTGCATCCGTAGGCGGCGGCGCAGACGGCCTTATGATCGAAGTTCACAACGATCCATCCAAAGCATTATGCGACGGCCCTCAAGCATTACGTCCAGACCAATTCACTAGCCTTATGAAAGAAGTTATCGCATTGCGCCAAGCATTGGTAGAATGCACTAAATAATCTCACATACCACACAAATAAGCTAGTATCCGTTATAATAGATACTAGCTTATTCTTTTAAGAAAGGAACCGTTATGACTCGCATTCATATTAACGCCTCCACACCTTACGATGTTGTCATCGAGGAAGGCGCTTTACAACGCATCACCGATTATATTAAACCGTTAAAACCAAATTGCCGTGTTATCATCGTTAGCGACAGCAACGTGGCACCACACTATTTGGATTCTGTGAAAGCTAATATGGAACATGCGGGTTATACTGTTTGTGATTATGTGTTCCCTGCTGGTGAAAGCTCCAAAAATGCTCATCAACTCATCGATTTAGTAGAGTATATGGCAGCTCAATCGTTAACGCGTAAAGACCTTCTCATCGCCCTTGGCGGTGGTGTTGTAGGCGATATGGCAGGCTTTGCAGCAGCTACCTACCTACGTGGCATCGACTATGTACAGGTCCCTACATCTCTATTAGCTGCAGTAGACTCCTCTGTAGGCGGTAAAACAGCGGTTAATCTCGAAGCTGGCAAAAACCTTTGGGGTGCTTTCAAACAACCTATCCTTGTTCTCTGCGATCCAACTACGCTCAATACATTGCCAGACATGGAATGGAAAAATGGATGTGGCGAGATTATCAAATACGGTTTCCTCGATGTACCAGGTTTATTAACCCAACTCGAACATAAACCATTAACTAAACATCGCGATAGCGTAAGTGCCGTTATCGCTCGCTGCGTTCAAGCAAAAGCGGATATCGTTGAGCAAGATGAACGCGAATCCGGTGTTCGTGCCCTCTTAAACCTTGGTCATACCTTTGGTCATGGCATCGAAAAGGCCAGTCACTTTGAAGTCCACCATGGCTATGCTGTAGCCATCGGTATGGTCCTCATGGCACAAGGTGCTGTAAAACATGGAGAATTAGATGTAGAGGCATTAGAAAAATTAAAAGCCCTCATCGAAGCACACGATTTGCCAACTACTACGACCATAACGAAAAAAGAGATCTTAGCAGCTGCTAAACATGATAAAAAAAGCGAAGGGGCAACTATAAAAATCGTAGTTCCAACAAGCTATGGACATAGTGAACTTAAGGTGGTAACACACGAAGAGCTTGCCACCTATTTAGATTAAGGAGATTTATATGCATTCCGTAACGAACGCCATTCCTACAGGGACGATTGCGTCCATTCCAGCAAAGGCACATGCACACCGCGCATTGATTTGTGCAGCCCTTGCTACCTCTCCATCTACAATATTACTGAGTCGTACCTCTAAGGATATCGATGCAACGATGGACTCCTTGCGAGGCTTAGGGGCTCACGTAGTATATGAAAATAAAATTGTTACCGTTACTCCTGGCCCAGCTCCAGCAAAAGGCAATGTAGTACCACACGAATCAGGTACTACATTACGCCTTTTATTACCTGTAGCAGCATCCATCTGTAATGATGTAGATGTAGATGCTAAAGGTCGTTTACCAGATCGTCCACTAGAACCTATGCTAGGTGAAATGAAAGCGCACGGCGTAACTTTTTCCCAAGATAAACCGCCATTTACTATGACAGGTCGTCTTCAAGGGGGCAATTTCTCCATGGTAGGCGATGTGAGTAGCCAATTCTTCTCTGGTTTATTGTTGGCAGCCCCTCAAATCGGCTTATCTACTATTACGTCTACGACACCGCTTCAATCTAGCGATTATGTAACATTAACTACTGAAACAATGCGAGATTTTGGTGTCGAAGTAGAACACACTTTACCAGACACAAACATCAATGAGGCTTTCACAGTACCATTTGGTGCGTACTTCATAGGTCGTGATAATTACCAAATCGAAGGCGATTGGTCTAATGCAGCAATCTGGATGGTAGCCGCTGGTATGACGGGCAAACCAATTACTATTACTGGTATGAACAAGAATTCTGTACAAGCAGACCGCCGCATCATGCAAGTTATGATTGATGCTGGTTGTGATGTGGTATGGGATGGTATGAATGTAACGGTTACAGGCCGAGCGTCGAAACCAATTCATGTAGATCTAGAGCAAATGCCTGATATGTTGCCTGTTATGGCAGCCCTGGCTTGCTCTATTTCTGGTGAAAGCGACTTTGTTAAGGGTGCTCGCCTACGCTTAAAAGAATCGGATCGTCTCGTAGCCGTTGCTAATCTCGTGAGAGACTTAGGCGGTACAGTTCGTGAAGACGGTGATGACCTATACATCATCGGTAGTGGTATACTTAAAGGTGGCCAAGGTGATTGCGTAAATGACCATCGCCTCGTTATGGCTGGCACATTGATGGCCCTCATCAGTGAAAATCCTGTTACCTTAAAAGATAGCGAAGCTATCACAAAATCCTATCCAGACTTCTTCGAGGACTGGAACTTACTGGGCGGTAATGCACAACCAGTTTAGATTTCTAATCCTATCTGGTGTAATCTAATAGATAATAGAAATAGTACGTACTATTTAGTAGGAGTTAATATAATGGCATCTAATTTCGGTAAAACCATACAGGTATCTACCTTTGGCGCCTCTCATGGATACGCTATCGGCGGTATTGTTGAAGGTCTACCTTGTGGACATACCATCGATATCGATGAATTAAAAGCCTTTTTAAAGCGCCGTGCGCCAGGGCAAAATCAATTAACAACGCAACGTAAGGAAGCCGATGTACCTGAGTTCTTAGCAGGTATCGTAGATGGTATGCTCAGTGGTTCTCCATTGGCATTTATGATCCGCAACACATCGCAGCATTCCAGCGATTACAATAACTTGCGCGACATCCCTCGCCCATCTCATGCGGACTTCACGGCTCGTATGCGCTACGGCGACAAGGTAGATATGCGCGGAGGCGGCCATTTCTCAGCTCGCCTTACAGCACCACTTTGCGTAGCTGGTGGCATCGCCCTTCAACTATTACGCGAAAAAGGTATCGAAATCCACGGCCATTTAAAACAAGTGGGACCGATCCAAGATGCTCCTATCGATATGGTTCATCCAGATATGAAAGCATTAGCTAACATCGTTACAGAACCAATCGCTATGATTGATCCAGAAAAACGTAGCGAAGTAGAAAACTTGGTCATGAAGCTCAAAAAAGACGGCGACTCTACTGGTGGTATCGTTGAAGTCGTTGCCACAGGCCTACCTATTGGCCTTGGCAATCCAAACTTTGACGGCATCGAAAACCGTTTAGCTCGCGTTATTTTTGGCGTACCAGCCATCAAGGGAGTATCCTTCGGCGGTGGTTTTGATATGTGTGCTAAACTTGGTTCCGAAGTAAATGATGCTTTCACCATGGACCGCGACAAGATTACAACATCTACCAATAATAGCGGTGGTATCCAAGGCGGTATTACCAACGGTTTGCCTCTCGTTATGCAAGTAGGCATCAAGCCAACACCATCCATTTATAAAGAACAACATTCTGTATCACTTTCACAAAAAGAGGACACATTGCTCACAATCCAAGGTCGTCATGACCCATGCGTAGCGCTTCGTGCAGTACCTGTAATCGAAGCTGTTACGGCCCTTGTTATTCTTGATTTCTTAGGAGATATTGACCATGAACTTAGATGAAGTACGCGTTAAAATTAACGACATAAACGATCAGATGCTCGAATTATTCAAAGAGCGCATGGAACTCTCCAAAGACGTAGCAGCGGCAAAGAAAGAAATGAATAAGGCCATTTACGATGCTAAACGGGAGCGCGATATTCTCGACAAAGTGACGAGAGATGCAGGTCCTGACCTCGACCTATATGCGCGTCGTTTCTTCGAAGCATTATTCAGCTTGAGCCGTACGTACCAGTCTGAACAATTATTCCAAGATAATGAGTTCACTGTAAAAATGAAAAAAGCCATTGAGCAATCCCCTACCTTGCCTCCTCAACGAGGCAGCGTAGCTTGTGCTGGCGTATTTGGCAGCAATGCACAAGTGGCATGCGATAAATTATTACCACTTAGCCAAATTCACTACGTAACAGGCTTCCGCGCCGTATTCGATGCCGTTGAGTCTGGCGAATGTCAATTCGGTGTATTACCTATCGAAAATAGCTCTAATGGCTCTGTAAAAGAAGTATACGATCTTCTAGAAGATCGCAAGTGCTATATCGTACGCGGTACACGCCTATGGATTTCTCACGACCTACTCGTGAAAAAAGGCACAAAACTAGAAGATATTCATACTATCATCTCTCACCCACAAGCATTGGGCCAATGTAGCCACTTCCTAGAAAAATTAGAAGGTGTAGAATTGCGCTCCTTCGATAACACGGCTCGTGCTGCACAGCTTGTAGCAGCTAGTGATGACCCTGGTGTAGCAGCTATTGCAGCGCCACAATGTGCAGACTTGTATAACTTGTCTCCATTGATGCGCAACATCCAAAATAGCGATAACAACTATACACGCTTTATCTGCATCAGCAAGGACTTCCATGTATATCCAGGGGCTAATAAAATCTCTGTAGTAACAACAGCAAGCCATGCTCCAGGTGGCCTTGGTACATTGCTTACCAAGTTTGCTAACATCGGCGTAAACCTTACAAAACTCGAGTCTCGCCCTATCGTAGGCCATAACTTTGAGTTCTTGTTCTACCTCGATTTAGAGGCATCTTTAGCGGATCCGAAGGTATTATCCGTTCTAGCAGAGCTTCATACATCCCAAGATAAGTTCCGCTTGCTCGGTAATTATCCAGAAAACTAATATATTCATCCGTACTAGTGCCTATAAGGGCATATATAGTACAATGAATATAGTTATAAAATTCCAATGGCTAATAGGTACCAGCCTATTAGCCATTCTATGTATATTGACCTAGGAGGTCCTATGAAATTTGGTTTACTTGGCCGTACGTTGGGCCATAGCTTCTCCCCTCGCATTCACAGTGCATTAGGGAATACAAATTATGAATTATTTGAGCGCGAACCAAGCCAATTGCAAGAGTTCTTTGCTGATCCAGAATTACAAGGTATTAACATTACCATTCCTTACAAGGTAAATGCCCTTGAAGCTTGTGATGTTATTGACCCTCGCGCAGAACGCATCGGTTGTGTAAATACAATGGTTCGCAAAAATGGTAAATGGCACGGTTATAATACAGACTATGATGGTTTTGTATTTACCCTACAACATGTAGGCATCGATGTAGCTGACAAGGAATGTATCATCCTAGGAGATGGCGCTTCCTCTGCTACCGTTCACGTAGCCCTCGAAGATTTAGGCGCTAAAAACATCGTTCATTTATCTCGTAAAACGGCTCCATTCTATGGTGATGCGCCAAACTATTATGAAACAACGCAGATTATTATTAACTGCACACCTATCGGTATGTATCCTCATAATCCAGCCAATCTCATTGATATTACGCAGTTTTCTAAATTGGAAGGCGTTGTAGACCTCATCTACAATCCACGCCGTACGATTTTACTGTTACAAGCAGAAATGATGGAAATTCCACATTGTGATGGCTTGCCATTCCTTGTGGCACAAGGCGTTGAGGCGGCTAAGCATTTCCAAGGTGAAAGCTTTGGCACAAAGGAAATCGAGCAAATCTTGCGCGATATGCGTCGTGAAAAGGAAAATATCATCCTCATTGGCATGCCTGGTGTAGGTAAAACAACAGTTGGTAAAGCCCTTGGCGAAGAAATGGGTCGCACTTGTGTTGATGTAGATCAAGAGCTAGAAAAAGAAATTGGTGATATTTCTACCTATATTACAGAACAAGGAGAAGATGCATTCCGTGAAAAAGAAGCAGAAATGATTGCAAAACTCGGCACACAAACAGGTCTTGTTATCTCCACTGGTGGCGGCTGTGTAACAGTGCCTAAAAACTACGCACACCTACGCCAAAATGGTCGCATCTATCAATTAACACAACCGGTAGAAAACCTATCTACCACCGGCCGCGTACTCTCCAGTGGTGGTCTAGACCGTTTGCGCGAGCTTGAAGAAATTCGTACACCAATGTATGAAAGCTTCGCTCAATGCATCGTAGAACACAAGCGCAATGCTCCAGAAACAGTAGCGGCTATCCTAGAAGACTTTGAGGCAAACTTATTATAAGAGCTTGTATATCACATTTGTAAAACCCTTTACAGATAAATGGCTAAGAGCATCTAAGTCAGCTAGGGCCTCAATAATCTTATAAGTAAATATATTTACATCTGTGTTTCTAGATAAAACTAAAACGCATATCATAATACCTATGATATAAACTGAAAAGCAGTAGTTATCCCTAAGGTAACTACTGCTTTTTTCTATGTTCTATGTATTATATGTATTTGTAGAAAATTACATTTGCAATTACAATGTAATTACAAAATAGGGTTGATTACTTAAATACCTTTGAATATACAATTAACAATATAAGCAAAACATTTCAGTCACAATCAAAAAATACTAGGAGAATACCATGAAAACCGTAAACCTACAAGTCCGCATCAACGAAGATCTAAAGCAAGAAGTATCTAGCATATTAAAGGCACAGGGCCTATCCTATACATCTATGCTAGATGCACTATTTCGTCAAATTATAAAAGAACGCCGCATTCCGTTTTCCATTGCTTTACCAACAACATCTACAGACAAAACACCAACGCCAAGTACACTCAATAATGACGGTACCTACGAACAACCCCAAACAACATTAAAGGCCTCAGATACTATAAATACATACGGAACATCAACAGAAAACGAGGTAGAAATATCCTTTGATAAGATTGATAAAAAAGGCATACTTAATATCCGGATAAACCCTAAAGTTAAGACACTAACAACAGCAGTCTTAAAAGAAATGGGATTAACTATATCATTGTTGATTACACTAATCTCCAAACAAATACAATTTTCAAAAGCAATTCCTAAGTCAGTAAACAAGCCTTTTGCTTGTGACTCTATGAATGCAGACTTTCTTACTGACGAAGAAATCGACCAACTACTGGAGTTGTCATATATAGATATAGAACAAGGTAATCTAACGCCTTTAGAAGATGTTATTTCTGAATTAAAGAAAGAGGGTCTTCTCTTATGATACATAAGATTGTACTATCTAAAATCGCTAAGAAAGACCTACGAAATATACTATTATCTTTAAAGGAAAAAACAGAAGATTTAAACCTTATTCTTCAACATCAGTCAGAAATCATTGATAATGCATTCTCCCTTGATATTTTTCCTGAAAGGTATCCTTTATATCACGGAAAATATAATAAGAAAAATTTACGAAAAATGGTCACAAAACATTATATTATCTTATACTCTATAAAAAATAAAACTGTAATAATTAATAAAATACTAGCACAAGGTATGAACATATAAAAAAGTCGGCTCTCGCCGACTTTTTCAATGTACTTTTACGCGTTTATGTTGTTGTTCGTCGAATACGCCATCTACGTCGATGGTATCAAGAATTCGTTTGAGTTCATATACATCGATTTGACCTGGTGCAGATGCTTTGCCAGCAGAGGCAAAGGTCATAGCATTGCCGAATAGAGCGCCTGCAGCGCGTGTAACAGCACCTAGTGGCCCCATGGCCATCGTAATGATTGGATCGGATGGATATAAGGCTTTTACTTCAGCTGTCGCCTCAAGTAGTGTAAGAACATCGCCCGTTGTATGCGGCATAACCGCTATCTTTGGCACGTCTGCCAAGAACTCTTTCATTTGAATAAGTCGATTTACAATGACCTCATGACTTGGTGTACCATTAAAATCATGGTTACTCATGATAATCGTAATACCATGTACCTTGGCAAACTCAATGGTTTTGAGCATTCTATCTTGATCAAAGAAGAGTTCAATATCGATAGCATCTACTAAACCTGTAGGAATAATGCGCTCTAACATTGTGAAGTAGTCTTGTGTGGAAATAGATTTCTCCCCGCCTTCACCCTTTGTGCGCCATGTAAATAACAAGGCACGACCTTTTAATTGAGGCTTGATGAGCATTAACAGTTCAATAATAGCGTCAATGGAGTGGGCCCGCTCGTAATAGTCAATGCGTAGCTCCACTACATGACACGGTGTATTACATGCAACCGCAGTGGCATCTAAAATTTCTTTCATTGTTGTGCCCACGATAGGCACACATATCTTTGTACCCTTTTCACCGAGTACAGTATGACCGATACGGACCATAATAACTCCTTTCCGTCCCACAGGGTGAGACAAATGACTTACCTTAAACTAACTATATACCAATATTTTGGTAAAATCAATCAATCTGCCTATATTGAATTGCTATTCACAAAAAGCGTATGAAAGCCAGTTATTATGCACTAAAACCGTATTCTTAGATTAACGATTAACATAATTTTTTGTTATATCCTATTCTCTCGGTCTTATTAAAATTGGTCATATTATTCAATCCTAATGAGTATATCTAATCTATCTAGATAATCTGTCCAAACAATAAAAACTCCACACATAACCGTGTGGAGCTTTCTTTTATGGTATTATTCGTGCTTGGCAGATAGTTTTCTAGATTGGAATGCCATATATAACAATAACAATCCTGTAATACTAAATACATAGGATATACCTATATAAGTGGATACAATACTGGCAAATACTGGTCCTACCATAGACCCAAATTGTTGAGCTGTCGTAGTCATACCAAACATGCGACCTCTAAAGCTTGGATCTGTATTAAGTGTTACCGCTGCACTTAAGGATGGATTAATACCTACAATACATGACCCAATTAAGACTTGTAATACGCCAAACCACCAAATGCCTACGGGTAAGCTTTGAAGCAATAGAACAATACCACTACCAATCATACAGTAGGATATGGTCTTAAAGTAGCCACGACGTTCACCAAGGCGAACCCATAGGTTTGTCGTCAAGGATCCTGCTAAGCCGCCGATGCTAAGGATGGTACCAGAAATAATGGCTGCCCCTTCCATGGTGCCTTGCATATCTCCGACATAGAGGGCCAAGATAGGTTGCAACATCATGATAGCACATTGCATGAAGAAGAAAATCCAAAGTAATCGTACTAATACTGGCTGTTGTTGAACAGCTTTAAAGTCTTCACGTAAGGATGTAGATTTAGTAGGTTGCGTCGGCTGTTCTTTTCCATCAGCACCTGTAGCATGTAATTTTGGTTCTTTCACAAAGAACAATACGGCCAAGGTCGCAATAAATACAGCGATGCCGGACACATAGAATACAGGACGCATGCCTACTACACTTTCAACGGCGCCACCTAAAAATGGGCCGATGACATTACCTAGGATAAGCCCCGTCTGGAAGATGCCTAAAGCCCTACCAACCTGTTTCTCATCAACACTGAGGGAAACCATGGTCATCGCTGCTGGATAAAACCCATTGGCAAAACCAACGAGGGCCCGCCCCATGAGTAGTTGATATTGGTCGGTAACTAGACCAATTAATACATAACAGATAGCAATTGCAAAACCGGCACGCAGGGCCATCCGTTTTTTACCTTTGTTATCCGCAATCTTCCCCCATATAGGAGCCATAATGCCCGCAATGAGGAAGGTAATACCGAAAACGAGGCCTGACCAAAGAGCTACATCAGCCTTTGGCACACCTAACTCTAAAAGATAGATAGGCAAAAACGGAATGATCATGGTGTAACATATCGCCAGTACCGTCATGGCAGCTGTAATAATCCATACATTGCGCATGCCACCGCGAGCATCATATGCAGTTGTGCTCATCCTTTGCCTCCTTTCATATATAAAAGTATATATAGCAATATACTTTTACATTCTATATAAATAAGAGCCGCATATAATACGCGACTCTCTCATTTATTCCGTTGGAAATTTGTGATCCATTACATCCTGTAAGGATACACGTTCCATAACGTGACGGAATTCATCTTGCAAATACTGCCACAATGGAGCAGTCAAGCAATCATTAAACATAGGACATGGCTCAACATCATCTTCTAAACAAGATACGAGAGCAATGGAGTCCTCTGCAGCATATAAAATTTCATATACATTGTATTCAGCAGGCGATTTCACCAAGCGATATCCACCGTATTTACCACGGCCACTTTTAACGAGGCCAGCGGAGGATAAGCGAGATACAATCCCCTCTAAGTATTTATCGGAAAATCCTTGGCGTTCAGCAATTTCACGAATGGGTACATTTTTTTCTACCCCGTGCTCTGCAATATCAGCCAATATCCGTAGAGCATAACGCCCTTTAGTAGATATTTTCATAAGTTAACCTCTAAGTCATTCATAATATATTTATAGTATATCATAAATTCATACAAAAAATGGTGGGAAATATGGTACACTATACATATATCGAAATATTTTCATTTAGATATAATTTTTAATTTCATATCGGGAGGGTGTTATCTAATGTTAGATAAACTATTTCAACTCAGTGAGCGCGGTACCACTGTTAAAACCGAGATTTTAGCAGGTATTACTACGTTTATCACAATGGCGTACATCCTATTCTTGGCGCCTAACATTCTTAGTCTCGCAGGGATGGATAAAGACGCAGTCCTCATCGCTACAGCCTTAGGTGGTGGCCTTGTAACGATTGCTATGGGTTTATTCGTAAACTATCCTATCGCCCTCGCTCCAGGGGTTGGCCTCTTAGCCTTTTACTCCTTTACCGTAGTTCTCGGTATGGG
>OKRZ01002246.1_pt1 | contig 14281 bp, 18 predicted proteins | sample 1601141 | NCBI WGS metagenome assembly OKRZ01 (sample SAMEA3541524, study PRJEB24748) | human gut metagenome | biome: human gut; feature: human-associated habitat; material: faeces | place: China | collected 2012
TAATAACATGAGCCGCCACGTATTTAAATTTAAAGTTCGGAGATCAATGCAGTATTAATCTTGCATTCCATATAATAATTAGTAGTAACTAACATTGTAAGCCGAACTCGTTCTTTATTTAAAAATATAAAATCATCTTTTTCTTTAAAATTCTTTTTCATACATTAATAAGAATTTCGGGGTTTCTGAGATTCCCTTTTTTTACATAGAAAATAAAAGTAGTAAGCTTTGATGTCTTACTACTTTATCTTTTTTATTGTCTTTTAGATTCGTTCTCTATATGATTAAATGTATATTTATATCTTCTTTTGAACGTATCCCAAGGAGTATGATCACGATAGGCATAACCTCCCCAATTATTCTGAAAATCTAGGTCTGCGCTATGTATTGCTTCCCATACTTTTCTTGGATTAAATCTAAAATTATAAATAAACACTAAAAACACGATTGGTACTACAATTACCATCTCAAGAAGAATTCCTATAATAACTAGAATTCCCCAAATTAACTTGTGTAATCTTAGTAGTTTAATCATCGTCGTCCTTTCTTTTTGATTTTCTTTTAATAGACTTACCGCTAAGAATTTCTAACATATCTTCATAGTTAGGAATTCTATAATTAATAAGAGCTATCGTTTTTCTTCCTTCTTTCAATAATTTTTCGAGAAGGGCGAGTTCTTCTGATTTGTGTTTATTTTTCTTATCTTCTGATGTAGGATGTTCTTTTCCATAACACTTAACTAACTCTGCATCATAAGATTTTTTTCGTTCTTCCATGACTTTTTCCATTTCACTAGAAGATTTCAAGCAATTTTCATATTCTTCTTGAACTTCTTGCAGTAATTTGGCTCTCTTCATTGAAAGTTCCTCATATAATTTCTTTTGTGAGGGTAATTTTTCATTGAGCTCACATAATATCTCTTTCTGAGATTTTAATACTGTTCCCCTAGATTCTTCATTAGAAAATGTTGCTTGATGTGACTCAATTCTTGATATACTATTTTCCAAAGATTTAATTTCTTTTTCTTTGGAATTGATAGATTTTTTCAGGTAATCACAGATTAGAGTTAGATGTCTACAGTCGATATAACCTTTTTTATTCTTTACGATTACTTTGAGTGTAGTTCTATTTATAGCGATATATCCATTCTCTAATCCAAAATCAAATATGTTGGAGTGCTTTTTCTTACTTTCCATTAGCGTTATTTCATGTTCTCCGCTATTTACAAACCCCATATAAACACCATCTCCTAATGATGTATAATTCTTAGATTCCCACTTTCCAATTACATTCAGTGAGTCATCTATTACCAATTTTCCACCAGAGAATTTAAACTCCTCTGTCTCTTCGTCATCAATATCGATAATATCTACAATATTATCCTTGATTTTTTCTTTCTTAGTTATTAATTTGTTAACTTCTAATGTTTCTTTTTCTTCTGATTTTTCTTTCTTCATAATTTTTTATTTTTAATTTGTTATAGTTTCAAACGGTTGGTACAATCGGTCCATCTTTTAGTAGAGTCCATCCATATCCATCTATTACTGTTATTGTTTTTGGAATATTTTCTTGAACGATACCTTTTAAGAATGTGAAGTTATAGACCTTTCCTAAATACTCTATCATTCCAACATGTCCACCGAATTTTCCTTGATATACACCATCAGGAACTTCAGGAAATGAATTTGTTGATCTAGTTTGCCCAGTTACATCATATTCTTTTCTGATTTTATGAGCGGCCGGAAGTTCTAGATAATGAGTCGGCCGGAAACATTCTTGACATCCTTCACATAAACAAGTCATCCAACCTTTCTTTTTATAATTATAGTATCCAATAACATATCTGTCAAGTTCTCCATTAACGGCCGGAACAAAACAAACACATATCTTAGAATGGCCGCCTTTATATTCTTTTGGTAATCCATCTACAGCGATTTTCTTGAATAACTCGACCATCCATACTTCATAATCTTCCTTATTTCTTTCATCCGACACCCCAGCATCATAACCCTCAAAATAAGAAATATCAGATAGTATTTTTGCATCTTCATAAACTACCAGATCTCTAACTTTCGGATCATGACCTTCTTCTAATAAGTCATTTATACTATTCAGGTGTTTTCCTAAATATTTATCTCCTTCTTTACTTTTCATCCTTAAACTCTTTTATAGTTTCTTCAAGTATAATCTTTATAGTATCTTTTGTAGACCCATTTTGAAATTTCGCTAATATACTTTCCTTAAGCAGATCTATTACTTCATTTTCAGCCTCTTCTACTGCTCTAACTGCATTACTATAATCAATTATAGATTCATCTACTTCACAATAACACGGTTCATAGCTTAATGTAGATAAAATTTCAAACGCTCTATTACTTTTCATAACTTCTTATTTATTATATCATATATAAGGTTTTTAGTCTTTATTCCACAATTTAGCACTTAAAGATAGAGCAATACAATATAACCCAACACTTCCAAGAATTAATGTTTTATATGAACTCTCTGGAATACCTACTAAAAGATTAGCAAACTGATTTCCAGAAAGACCAGCAAAAGCCCAAGCACTAAGTATTAATCCATGAATCTCAGATACGTCTTTCATTCCATACCTATCAGATAGAACAGAAGGCATTATTGAAAACATTGCCCCATACCCAGCATTACATAAAAGTACAGCTACTGGAATAAAACCTGGAGCCATAAAAGCTGTAATTCCCGAAAGAACAGAGAATGTTAAGATTATTCCAAAAAGTTTTCCACGATTTTTAAAATAATCAGACCACCAAGCAACTCCAAAACGACCTAGAGAATTAAAAATAGCTGAAAATACTAATCCTAGAACTATTCCAATTCCAGCTGTTTCATAGTAATATTTCTCATAACTTATAATTGCTAATCCAGAAGAGATATTTAAATAAAAAATCAACCATATAGTAGTAATTGCTGGTAGATTTAGGAGTTGTTTTTTCCTATCAAACCATTCCTTAAGTGATTTAAATTTGGGTCTTGATGTATTCTCTATTTTTCCTTCTTCTATTGGTTTTTTAAGAAGTATTGCAGCAAGTAACATAATCAAAGTATACCAAACCCCAAAAGAGAAGAAAGTACAGTATATTCCACATCTTTCTATACTCCAATTAAGAAGAGGTGTTGCTATTACTTTCGCTAATCCAAATCCCATAATAGCAAGTCCAGTAGCAAGACCTTTATTATTCTTGAACCACATCATTAGAGTTTTTACTGGAGTGATATATCCAATTCCAACTCCAGTACCCATAATTGCTCCATAACTAAGATAAAGAAGTGGCATAGAATTTATATAACATGCTACTCCAGATAAGATCATTCCCGAACCAAAGAGGATAGAACTTATAGTTGCAGCTTTCTTTACATTCTTTTCTACTAAGGGACTGAAAAAAGCTGCAGAAATCCCTAAGAAAAATATGGCTAAGGAAAATGCCCAAGTACAATTACCAGTAATAGATTCTTTTATATAATCATACAACAAGGACCAACAATAAACAGTTCCTATACAGCCATGAATTAGTAGAGCAGGTATAGCTCCATGTAACCATTTTTTACTCATAATTCTTTGATAAAAAATACTAAGAGGTTTCCCTCCTAGTATTCATTGTTTTTAATTACTTTTTCCTTCTATATTTATATAATTTACACTCAGATGTACATTCCATAATACACTGACTTCCACAAAAAGTATCAAGATCTGATACACTATTAGTTGAATAGTTGAGATTATTCTCCTCTATCTTTAATGGTGTTAGGTAATTTCGTTTAACGTATCTAACTCTAAAATTAGAACGCCTTTCATTCTCTAAACCTCCAATTACTCGAGTTACTACTAACATTGTAGTATTTTCTTTACTTACTTTAGCGTTGTGTGATAATTTAACAAAACTATCCGTATTAATATCTCCATACATATTGATTGGTCCAATTACAAAACCAATTTCATTATCTCTAGTATCAAGAACTAAGCTTCCTGGTTTAAAATCAGAATATTCGTCTGATAAAATCCTATCTCTAGCTTGAATACATTGATTGATATAAGGAATAGCTTCATCAACATCATCTAAACCTAAACTAGTTTTTATATCTTTAAGTATTTCTTCCGTCATGACATTACTATTTTTTACCACCAAACAATAATGTAACTAAAGAAACTACATCTTCAGTTTCTTTCATAATCTCCCATGATTCTTGAACTTTTCTAATCACATCTTTAAGTACTTCTTTTGTTGTTTTAACTCCAGAATAATAAGATGTAATTAGGAGAGGAATTTTTCGATCTAAGCTTGATACTTCTGAAATATCTGTTTGATTTTGGATAATTGCTGGGAGGATATATTCTTGAACAAAATCTACTGAATACTTGGGAAATTTTTTTGATAATCTCCAAGATATTAAGATAAATTCAATTATGTCGTCATAAGTTTTAATATATTCTTCAAGATACCCAAGAGTTTTTCCTGTATTTACGGCAACTGAATATATATTATCAGGCCATAAAGACTTTTCCTTATTAAGACTCTCCTTAACAGTTTTTATCGCTTCTTCTATATCAGTTACAGGATTTACTGACTTTTTGTAATTATCTTTTGTTTCCTGTACGACTTCATCATCCTCTGATTTATCTTCCTCAATAAAGTCCCATTCCAAAACTTCAGGAGATCCACAAAGAACTTGATAATTTTTCTTTGTATCTTCAATATCAATACTAAGAGTTAATGTAGTATTCTCTTCGAAGTCTTTATTCATCTCTAAAGAACTTAATACTTTTCCTAAGTCTTTACTTTTTACTGTTAATGTTACTGTACGATGCATGGTAAAAAATTTTTAATGTTATTTTCCATATAAACTATTTCTTTTTCACATGATGGATCTAGATTAACTACTCCATCATATTTAAGGAAATCAACGCCATCTGGATACTTACAATGAGCATGAACCGACCATCTTCCTGTAGGTTTCCATATAGTTTTTGAGAAACATTTATCATAAATATCCATATCTCGATTTCCATAGATAACATTTCCTATAAATTTAGGACTAAGTTGTTCAAGATATTTAATTCCAGCGTGTGTACAATAAAAAACAGTATCATCTTTTTTAATAATTATATGGGTTTTCAAGATATCATTTAATCTCTTTAACCATGTCAATGCTTCTCCTGGAGTTAAAGATCTAAATTCGTCAGCTGTTGTTGTTAAAAAGTCTGTTGGAAGTGAGTTATAAAGCATTTCGGCAATAATAGCTCTACTTCCTCCTGAGTTACTACTTGCAGCCCATCTCCAGAATAAAAATTTTCTAAGTCTACGTTCATGATTTCCCTCTAAGAATATATTATAGTATGATGCATTCTTAAAAATCATTTCTATAAGTTTTCTAGATCCACCTTCTTCTGGACCATCAATATAATCTCCCAAATGTACTCTTATTGTTCCAGAAGGGAGATTAATTTTTTGATAGAGAGAATAATTGGAATGAAGATCAGAGAAAAAATACATCGTCTCTTTTCTTGGAATATCTAGAATTACTTCTTTCTTCTTCCAGTAATCCATAACATCAGAGTATCCTCCAATTTTCTTTGTATATCCAAGCTGAAGATTTAAAAATGTAATAACTTCTGCCTCTAATTCTTCTTTCGTCTTCTTTTTAAATCCTACTGGACTATATTTTTCTGGATTTGATGTATAGTCGTGAGGGATATTAAAGATTTTATAGAAACAAGTATAACCATAAATCATACCCATATCTTCCAAAATCTTTGTTTTCTCCTGATCATAATCGATAACAACTAGACATCCAGATTCGAGCTTATTATTAATTGCTTCAAACCATGACTTAAAGATGAGATTAATATTCGTTCTTCCCAAGATATCAGTTGTTTTATCTCGATCTAACTCAGGCATACTATATAATCTCTTGAAAATAGAATAATCTAGAAAGAAATTTTCTAGACCTTGAGATTTAACCCATTCAAGCTTTTCACTTTTTGCTAATCCCTTTAAAATAATAAGTGTTTTCATTTTTTTTATTCTGGTAATGTATTTTTTCCTACTTCTTGAAATTTAGGGATAAAACTAAACATAAGACTAAGAATTTGATTTACAGTTCCCATTTTACTACCAACTAGAGGTACATTATAAGTATCACATGCCATCTTTACAATTCCATAATTAGTATAAATTTCTGGACATCTTACTACTAATTTTCCACTTCTTACAATATAACCAAATGTGTAAAGTGGAAGAGGACTAGTAGATTTTCCAAGAAAGTTTAGAAATATACAGTCAGCCATCTCAAGACATTGATTTTCCCAAGTCCATTTTTGAGTAAATTCCTGATTAAATATATTCTGAGCTGGATTCTTAGGAACATAGTATGGATTAAATATTATATAATTATACTTACTGAATAAATTCATATACCCTTTTGTTGGATCTACAGCTACTTTCATTCCATCTATAAATTTCTGAAACCAATTGTATTCTCCAGTAGGTCCAAGATCCATACTACCACCTAAATAAATTTTCAATGCATCTTCGGTACCTGGAGGAATTTGATCTCCTACATTCAGTACCATCACATTATTACTAATCTGTTCCATATTTAATAAATCTATTATTATTTAACTTTTTTATTTTAAACCTCCTAATTTAATACTTCGTCTAATAATACCTCCGGATATATTTAATTCTTTTGCAGCTTGGGAAATACTTAACCAATGTTTAACAAGATCTCCATTTTCATCTAATTGACTAATTGTTGGAGGCATTAATTCATTTTTTATATCTTTCCCTTCTTTTATTAAATTTTGAAAATCATCATTATATATCCATCTATATCCTCCAGCAGTTTTACTTTTTATGTTTGGATTTAGGGAACTTCGTATGTTAGAATAATTTATCTTTGTTATAGCAGATGCTTCAGAAATTGATTTGAATGTATTAACTACTTCACAATCGAGATCTAATTGAACTACTCCTCTAATATTAAATTTTTCTGTACTTTTTAATTCATAATCATTAGATTCGTACTCTGATTTATACATCCATCTAAATCCTCCAACAGTTATTGCTTTTCCTTTACATGCTTTGGTAATTCCTTTTAATTTTAAATCATTCTCTGCTTTTTTAGCGCCTACCCATTCTTTTATAAAATCACCCTCTATGGATAATTGAACTACTGGAATAGAATTTGCTATTGATAATTTATTCTTTACTTCATTACTTAGAGGCTTACGTTTCTTTCCGAAATTTAAATTTTTAGGACCAACATATTTTCCTTTTAGTGCAATTGACATTTTTATCTTTTCTTCTTCAGTGTGAGGTCTGTGAATTCCATACATAGGATTTAAAACCCCTCTTCTTTTTATAGATAAAGATTTTTTCTCTTCATCTGTATGTTTTCTTCCAGGTAATCCTTTATGAGACTTTGAAATTTTATCTCTAACTGATTTATTTAGTTTCCCTTTAGAACCACTAATTTTTAAATTATATCCAACATTACTATCAATAGAATTAAAAAATCTTATTGCAATAGACTCTTTTATATTTAATGTATTGGTTAAATCTTGTTCATTATTACAATGAATTTTAAATAAAACTTTATATTCAAAATTTTCCCAACCATATTTTTTAATTGCTCGATGAAATAGAGAATTTTCGGAGCTCTTTTTATGTTGATTTAATCTTCTTTTCTCATTAATGGTTTGACCTATATAAATCTTACCATTTATTTTATTTGTATATTTATATATTACTCCTTCATACATATATTATAATAAATCATTAAATAAAAAAGTGTTCCTCTGATATAAAACCTGGAGGAAACACTATAAAGTTAATAATCATTTAAATCCATTCACAATAACTCAACTGCGGATCTAACCATCCTCTAAGTTCATCCATTTTTCCAGAATTAATTAGAAGAGCTACGTCTGCATACTCTGATGTACCGTATTTGATTAGTTTTTGGGTAAATTGATACTTTCTCTCCTCCGACATTTTTTGATACTCTTCATAATCTCTGAGAATGCAAAAGTTTCGTTTATTTTCTATTGCAGATTTAATATCTTCCTGAAGTCCTGATAATTCATAGTTGTTAAGTGGAAGGAATTCTACTGTTTTTAGTGTTTTCCGAAGTCCACAATTAACGAACTTATTTATTACATCATTTAATTTATCTACAACCTCTGGAGGCATAGAAACTAATGCTTTATCCCCATGATTTATCATTTGAGAATCTGATGGAAGTGGAAAAGATACCATAGCTGAATCGGTGTTTACTCTTTCAACATTAACCCCCTCAGAAATACTACTACTATTATTCCGAATCATACCACTAAAATTGTTATAATATTCAGCTAATAATGGTGTAGTAACTGTAATTTGTATCATTCTACTTTCTGGGTTTACTCCTCTTTGAATTTTCATGATCTGTTAATTTAATAAAGTTTCTATTTTATTATATACTATCAATAATAAGATTCTCGAGGGTACTAGGAAGCGTTTAATCGATTTTCCATAACCCTGAACTATCTCCTCCCTGTTCTCTTTTTCTTAAGTCGCCGAGGAAATCAAAGGGACGTGGATTTTGAACAGGAACTTTAGATTTGAGAAGAGCTATAAATTCTTTAAACTTACCCTTCTGTGTTGTAATTTTCTCTAAGTTATATATTCTGAAGACTTCTATTCCAAGCTGTTCCAAGTATTCGTCCCTAAGGTTATCGGCGTCTAGATTATGATAGTCAGAATCCAACTCTAATGCTAAGGATAATTCATAAAAATAAAAATCCAATAAGAAAAAACCTCCAGAAATGCCAGGAAGTCTAAGAGAATTTTGAATAGGTACTAGAAATTCCCTATAAACAGTTAATGGATAAAAATAATCTATGTTTATTAAGAAATCTACTAATCTAGCTTGTTGAGATCTCCATTTTAATTGTTTTGCACGAGTAAATTTTTTAGCTGATTTTCCTGGATATACTATATTTTTCAGAGAGTATAAGTTTCCAGATTCTGATATTGAATACACCGGATAAGGTTGAGTTGGAATATCTGAGAAGTAAAATGTCTCTAAGTGATTTATATTATTTTCTTTCTTTTTTGCCATCTATTCTACAAAAATCAAAAACCAAACAAGAAGATTTATAAGTCCTCCTGCTTGGTTATAACGTTCTACTTTACTTTTTTCCCTTTCTTGCTTTAGGAGCATTAGGATCAACTACTGTAATTGTAAGAGTAGCTACTAGTGGATTATTAATGTTGTCACTAGTAGTAGCACTTACTTTTATTGTACCAGGGCAACATGCATAGATAACGCCATCTTCAATAAATCTAGCTACTCGAAGATTACTAGATTCATAAGTAACATAAGGAAGATTTGAAATAAATGGTTCTTGACGAAGTTCTAGGAATTTAGCTTCACCAACTTTCATTTCGAGTTCTTCACCTACAACAAATTTAATACCTTCGGAAGCTGTGATATTAATTTCTTCATCAGTCGGAAGAGGTTGTGGAATAGTAGCATCTTTCTTAATATCAAGACTTTTAACTACTTCAGTCACTGGAAGTCCTGCAGCGGGAGAATTCACATCACCTGCAGCTCCACTCAATAATGCATCATTAATCATAATCAAAAACGTTTTTAAATTATTACAAATAAATTCTATAACCTATTATTTCCTGTATCTCATCTAGGTCATAATAATTGGCAGCATGTTTTCCTAAAGATTCTGCCATTTCTTTATATACTTCCATTCCAGCTCCTTCAATTTTCCCTAAAGCTGTTAATCTGGTGTAAAGTTTATTTAATTCGGAGTTCTTTTCATCTCCAGAAATATCTCTATTCATAAATGCCCATATTCCAGAACATCCACAATAGAGACTTAGATCGGCGAAGTATAAAAGTTCGGGCCGTATCATTGTCGGGAGCATATTTAAATGATGTTCCAAATATTGATCAGTAGCTTCATAGAGACATGAGAAATAAATCTGATCTTCTCTTGTCCAATCATGATATTCTCTCCCGATAAAGCCGGCCCAAGAGTAGTTCCATTCGCCGTAAGTTCCATCTCCATAACAAAATCCATAGAAGTCAGGATCCCAAGAAGAGTTCATAAAAGGTTGAGAAAATACTGGAAACTTAATATTCCCACTAAAATATCTCTCAAAAACTTTCATTCGCTTTTCCATACATTTCTTAGCATCCTCTAATTCCTTGCTCACTGTACAACCCCATCCTATAGAGTTCATAATTAACCTACGTCTTAAAGATTCATAGGCACAACTTAGGTATTCCCCAGTATAACTCTCTTCAGGCAGTAAATTTCCATGAGCAATATCTAGTTCAAATCCAAGAAGTGTTCCAGGTGTTGTAATTTTCCTAGGATTTGAAATGAGAGTATATCCGAATTGTTCAGCTATCCATGTGTAAGTTATGTTTTCGAAATTCTCAGATAACACTACAGAACATGCTTGATAATCCTCAGTCGTATCTTCTAGGGTTAGTTTGTATTTAAGTATATTTTCTAAGATTGATACTCTAACTTCCTTATCCGATTCTAAGAAATTTTCAAAACATTCAGATAAGATTTTCCCCAAGTAATCTCCTGACTGTGGATTTGTTTTATACTCGAGGTAATCTGTTTTACTATATAATTTCATTGTTCTTTTATTTTACTTATATAATCTAAAATTCCTTGGACATGAAGATTAACTATTGCCTCTTTTCCTTCAGGCGATAATAAAAATTCATATTCTTTTTTATTATCCATAAAGAGGTTCTCGCTAAGTACTGCAGGCATTATAGTATGTTTGAGAATATAAAACCCACTTTCTTTATCTTTATCTCCATCACTAAGATCCGTTCTCATAATTTTTCCTGGGAGATACTTTTCAGCAGCTTCATATAAACATTCAGCTAAGATATCAGATTTACTAACACCGTAGTATGTGTAAGCTTCGAACCCCGCTCCTTTTCCCCAGCAAGACCCATCAGTACAGGCGTTTAGATGGATAGAAATAAGAATAGCATCACAATTGGCTTGTTTTGTATAAATCTGATTTGCTCTCCTACATCTTTCCCCTAAGCTAATATCTTCTTCTTCTGGGACTAAAAGTATAGTCTTAACCCCATGTTCGTTTTCTAATTTTTCTTTAACGAGTTTTGCTATCTCTCTTGTATAAGCATATTCTCGTAAAACCCCATCTGGACTTCTTTTTCCAGGGGTATTATTTCCATGACCATTATCTAATATTACTATCATTATCTTCTATATTTAATATATTCATATAAAGAGTCCCTTGCTTTTTGATCAACAAAGTAGGCTCCAAGGTACGGCATAAGTTTTTCTTTATTATAATTACTTGAATAATAATAAGGTTTTTCTATAATATGAGATAAATTTTCTTCCCAATCCAATAATAATAATTTATCTGACTCAGATTCTGCAATTCTATTAAACGCTCTTAGTACATCATAAGCATATTCTACAGATAGATCATATAATAGGTTAAGGTTTGTTTCTACTAATTTTAATTCTTTATTTTTATATTTCTCTATATAGTCTAAGAAAATATCTCTTGCTTCAAGATCTTTTAAAATTCGATCCTCTATTTCATTTAAATTTATAAGATTAGCAGATGAATAAGACCTTAATACTATTCTTAATTTATAATCTTTATATTTTTCCTCAAGATAGAAAAATTTATGTCTAATTTCCTTTAATAAATCTTCAAATTCAACCGCTTCTCCATAAAATACTTCTATTTTGTAATCACGATAGTTATAAATTCCAAGATCTTTCCCAATAAATCTAATCTCTTCCTCTAAAGATTGATACATTAGATTTATTTCCTTTTTTCTTCTCCAACCAAACATAATTAATTCAATACAGATTATAACTCTTTTACATATTTTTTAATAAATTCATCTATATCAATTCTATCTTGAATCGTTAGTCTAGTATCTACAAATTCTCTTTCACTATTGATTTGTTTTTCATTAACAATATATTCTTCATTATTTATTGATTTATAATTTACTTTATATATATCACTTGGAATATAGAGTTTAACTGTAATATAATATTCTTTCCAATTCTCTCTAGGAGGTATGGTAAACGATTTATATAATCTTTTTATAGTATCATAATCTAATAATTTTTCCTCAATTAATTTATTTTTTCTAATACTATCAGAATTTAAATACTTTGAAGTATATAATTCATGTAATTTTGTTAATTCATTAGAATATAAAGAAATTGATAAAAATTCATGATCATATAACTTACTTTTTAAATTATTGGTAATATTTTTTAAATCAACTTTTATTTTTCTTGATCTATTAATTAAATCAATAATTTCAATAAAATTATCTAAGAAATATTCATCATTACATTTGATTACTCTATCTGGATTAAAATCAGATAAAGTTATCTCTTCAGAAATATAGTTTTTTAGAAAATTATATAAATACATCCTAGTATTAACTTCTTCTTTAATCAATTGATCAAGTAATGAAATATTTAAATTTAAAATATCGTCAACTCTAATACATGAAATAGATATTATTGATAATGAATACTCTTTATTTATATCGTTAATAAAATTATATAAATCTTTAAGATGTTGTATACAAATTTCTAACTCTTTATTACTATAATGATCTAAAAGTAAACTGATAGAAGAACCTGAAACTTTATTTAATAAATTCTCAAATTTTTCCTTAATTATAAATCTTTTTATAGAATCTATTAATTTCATTTTCTATTTTTATCATTTAATCTCATTACGTTAATATTTCTTTTGGTGTTTTTATAAATTTTGCCCTCACCCTAGAATTCCCCTGGGCGATATCATTAATCAATCTCAAAGTCGCTTCTAATGATTTACGCTGTCCGGTATCCCAATTATCATTATCTAAAATTCCAATCCATACAAAACCAGATCCCTTAGAAAGACACTCCCATACAGAATTAACCATCTCTGCTATACTATATACACCACTCATCTCCGGGGTTATGATATAGAGATGTGTATTACAAAGTTCGGATTTTTCGATGTTTTCTTTTTCTATACATTCAGGAGTCCAATCAGGTACGACAGGATTAAAATACTCTAGTCCAAGATTATCAAGTTCTGGAATAAGCTCGTCTCTCCACCCTGAATCACCACATGTACCTCCTAAGAAAATACGCTTAGGCTTATCTTCTTGATCAAGTCTCATATTAAAAGTAGATTCAGAGAGACTTATACATGCATACTCATGGGATGATTTAGGAATAATACTTTTTACTGCAGAGATTTCAACGTGAAGATTGTCGTCATACCTTTCAATACCCAAATCCTCTTTAACAAATCTGGTCCAAATATCTTCAAGATTTTTTAGATAATTAGATGTATCAGAGTTAGTTATATTTTTCTTAAAGATAAATTGAATATGAAGTTTAAATCCAGGAGTTTCCCTAAGCCAATCTATGTAATCAGAAAAATCTATTGCCCTAAGTTGATCTCTAATTTCTCTTTCAATTTCTACAGCTCTCGGATTTTTGTATGTACTGGGAACTGGTCTACCTCCTACATACATAATTCTTGCTTTATACAGAGAGTTAACACTGACAAATCTTTTTTTAATTTGTACTACTACCTTAATTTCTTTCTTATTGCTCATAATAGATTTTAATATAAATTAATGGATAAACAAAAAGAAAAATATTAAAATCAATTCATAAATTTTACTTTATAAAATTTTTCTAATATTTTTCTGCATATATAAGGGTTTTATTCTATAGAAAGCGCAAAAACTTAATTTCGACTGTCTGAAAAACCGGGAAAATCTTATATGTGATAGGATGTAAGATTAACTGCAGAATCTTATTAATATTAGATTGCTACTTACTAATATTCTAGATCCTAAGTAGCTACCTTGTTGTATATGGTTAACAGATAAGAAGTCGATAAAGATAAGGGTCGAGTATTCGGACAAGGCTTTAAGGCAATATTAGGTAGAGGTAGTAGGAGGTTGAGAGAGACCCTTGCTACTTTGTTTTTCAACCTTTTGCCATAAATAACAAATATACAATATGGATTTAAATTTAATTAGAAATTACGTAATAAGAGATAGGTTAATTAATTTTAAAGTTAAATCCTATCTTTTTGTACATTTTTCTGAAGACTAGGGATACCAGAATCTATATCCCTCATTCACTTCGTTCATTCGGGCCTTCAAGAAACTGAATAAGATATATAGGAGA
>OKRZ01002283.1_pt1 | contig 14132 bp, 11 predicted proteins | sample 1601141 | NCBI WGS metagenome assembly OKRZ01 (sample SAMEA3541524, study PRJEB24748) | human gut metagenome | biome: human gut; feature: human-associated habitat; material: faeces | place: China | collected 2012
GGGCTTCCCTTATATGGACATCGATATTTACTACCAAATCGTAGGCCGTACAGACTATCATATCGATAAACAACGTATTCGTTTGACTGCTGAAGAAGTTCAAGCAGCAATGGTTCAATAAGGAGGCATAACAATGGCAGAATTAGAGTTAGTATGTGTGCCAACACGTATCCTTACAGATAATGATGACATCGTGGATGCTATCGTTGAATTTGGCGGTCATAACATTGGACCTGAAGATATCGTTTGTGTAGCTGAATCTGTAGTAGCTATTACGCAAGGTCGTTTTACACGTCCTGAAGAGCTAGATGTATGCTGGCAAGCTCGTTTAATTAATCGTTTTATCCATCCAGATGGTTCTATGGCATCCATTTACGGCATGCAATCCGCTATGAACTTGGATGGTAAATGGAAAGTATTAGGTGCCTTCATTTTAGGTGCTATTGCTAAAATTTTCCGCAAACCAGGTGTATTCTATGCAATTGCTCGTGCAGCATCCTTAACTGATGACGTAACTGGCACAATGCCTCCATTTGATAAGCACATTGTATTTGGTCCAAAGGATCCAGATAAAGTAGCTGAGAAAATCGTATCTCGTACAGGCTGTTATGGCGCCGTTGTAGCAGACGTTAATGACTTGAAACGTTCCGCTGTATTAGGTACAAGCCGTGGCATTGACGGTAATAAAATTGCACAATTATTGATCGATAATCCATTTGGTAATGATAGCCAAATGACTCCGATTGTTATCATTAAAAATTACGCATCTGTATCTGGTAAATAACAGAAGGCTGTACTCATCACATAGAGATGGGTACAGCCTTTTTATATATTGTGAAAGTTAATAGTGGTTATATGCTAGATAAAATAGAGTTTTAACTTAATTTAGCATTTCTAAGTATACTCTATTAATTCTGATAAGGAGGTTATATGTTACTAGGTTTAGACGTAGGTGGTACTTTCACAGATGCAGTCATCATCGACGGTCATCGTGTAGTAGCATCCGCTAAAAGACGGACTACGAAGGATAATCTAATGCAAGGAATAGGTGAGGCATTAGATGCAGTTTTGACAGGCTGTAATACATCAAATATTGAACAAGTTACTCTATCCACTACAGTGGTAACAAATACTATCGTGGAAGAGAAGGAGCAAGTTGTAGATCTCTATGTAGTAACTGGGCCTGGTCGTAACGTAGATGATATATTCCCTGTGAGTCCTATCTATCTTCAAGGCTATACAGATCATAGAGGGATTGTAGTAGAACGGACACCTATAAATGCAGTGAATGATATAGCTAAAATGGTTCAATCTCGTAGTGGCACTGATTTAGCCGCTGTATCTGCTAAATTTGGGGTACGAAATCCTCAAGAGGAGCTCTCCATTACAGAAGAGTTGCAAAAGACATATGCTACTATTTCTAATGGTAGTTTATTAAGTGGTTCATTGAATTTCCCTCGCCGTACCATTAGCGCCTATTTTAATAGTGCTGTAACACCGGTATTTACTATTTTTAAGCGTAATGTTGAAGAGGCACTTAGCATTCGTAATATTCAGGCTCCACTCCATATTTTAAAAGCTGATGGCGGTTCTTTACCTATGGAGCATATGGTGAGTCGACCTGTAGAGACTGCTTTTACAGGACCTGCAGCTACTGTGCTTGGCTTATCTGCCCTTGGTGCAATTGGTGAAGCGCATACAGTTGCTTTAGATATTGGGGGCACCACTACAGATATTTCTCTATGGAAACATGGCAAACCATTGATGACCAAAAATGGTGTATCTATTCGTGAGTATCCAAGTGCGGTACGATCCTTTGCAGTTACCTCCGTCGGTATTGGCGGTGAATCAGTGGTTCGCATAGTAGCAGGTAAGATTACGGTCGGACCAGAACGGGTGGGCCCATCAGTGGCTCTAGGCGGCACAGAACCTACATTAGGAGATGCACTCATTGTGCTGGGCTATGCTAACTATGGTGATGTTGAATTAGCTGTGCAATCTATGGCGGCATTGGCTAATAGCTTACCTGCGTCATTACATGACAGCTTAACATCTGACTCGACTAAAGTTCAACAGCAATTAGGTGATTCTATTACGGCTTCTGATGTGGCACGATTAATAGTTAATAAGGCGTTAGAGACAATTCAGCATGGCATAGATGAGGTGGTAAAGGCAGAAAATAAACGACCTATCTATGTAGTAGCGGATATTGTGAATCCCGATGTATTTGTGCCTGCTCAAATCGTGGTAGTAGGTGGCACAGCCCCTAGTCTAGGCCCAAGTATTGGCGAGTATTTGAATTTGCCTGTCACAATTCCAGAGAATGCGGCGGTGGCTAATGCTATCGGTGCGGCCCTAGCGTTATCGACTATCGAACTTACGGTTCACGTCGATACAAAACGGCGTTTGCTCGTTATTCCTGAGTTGGGAATCAAGCAACAAACATGTACCTTACAGCGGGTAGAACAAGTTGTGGAACGAGCTAAAGAGGTACTCGGTGAAGAAGCATTACGTTTAGGTCTTGGTAAAGACCAAGATATAGAGGTCATTAGTATCGAAGATTTCCCTGTAGTAGAGGGCTGGCAATCGATGGAACGGTTAATCACCGTGAAAGTACAACTAGCAGCGGGGGTGAAACAGTATGTGGAATAAAGGACTATCCTATCGGGAACGTCATGGACTTGGACATGTGGGTATGAATAAAGCTATTAACACAAATATAGGTGATATGTTACATACTGATGAAAATGCACCAAAACATAGTTTAGGTTTAGTGTTTTTCCCTGCCTTTGACTGGAAGATTTCTGAAACCCATCCAGAACGACAAGAGAGATTACTGTACACTCGGGATCAAATCGTAGAGGAAGGCTTATTAGATATACCTAATATTAAAGAATATAATCCTATCGTGGCCGATTGGGATACGATAGAACGCGTTCATGTGGGAGCTCCAGATTTAGAGTCCTGGGTGACGGAAGCACATCGTGTCTCTGCAGGTGGTGCTATTGCGGCTGCTGATGCGGTTATGCGCGGTGAAGTAGATCGTGCCTTTGCTTTAGTAAGACCTCCAGGGCATCATGCGATGGCTATGGTTCATGGTATCCGTGGATTCTGTACCATAAACATTGAAGCCGTCATGATTCAACATATGCGTCAAACCTATGGTATTAAACGGGTTGCTGTGGTGGATACAGATGTACATCATGGTGATGGCTCTCAAGATGTGTTCTACCATGATCCGGATACACTATACATTAGTTTCCACCAAGATGGACGGACCTTATATCCTGGCACCGGCTTTATGGATGAATTCGGTGGACCACAAGCCATCGGTGGCAATATAGATATCCCATTGCCGCCAGGCACAGGGGACGAAGGCTTGATGCAGGTCATGCGTGAACTCGTGTTACCTATCTTAGAAGAGTTTAATCCAGACATTGTTATTAATTCTGCAGGGCAAGATAATCACTTTAGTGATCCTTTGGCGAATATGCAGGTTACTGCAAAGGGCTATGCGGAGCTGGTGGATTTATTACAAGCCGATATAGCCGTATTAGAAGGTGGTTACTCTGTACAAGAAGCGTTGCCCTATGTAAATACAGGTATTATTTTATCTATGGCAGGCCTTGATTACAGTAAGGTTGTAGAGCCTGCCTTTGACCCTGTTAAATATAAGCAAAGCCAAAACGTAACAGCTTATATAGATGACCTCATCGCTAAGTGGAAAATCCAATGGGCGAATCGTCATAAGATGGCCGAAGAGGAACGTACCGGTGTAGGTGATATATGGTCTAACCGCTACAATGTGTACTATGATGAAACGGGCGTACAAGAGGAACGACTTGAAAAGGTGCGCATGTATGAAGATAAGGTGGGCTGGCATAGCGTACTTTCACGAGGCCAATACGGACCTTATGGACCACAAAGCGTATATGCTATGTTTATCCCTTGGCAAGCGGATGAAGAAACTCGTCAAGACGCCATTGCAGAGGCTGAACGGGCTAAAGCAGAAGGCGGAGCTAGTCGCTATGTTGTAGTAGATCCACTTGGTGAAGGTCAGTATGAACTATAATTGTAGTTTTTATAATATGGTAGAGATTCTTATAATATGGTAATGATTTTTTATGGAAATGCACCATATTGTGTTTGTAACGGATGTTGCAATCTGATTCATGGTAATAAAAAATAGTTAAATTGTGATATAATAAGAAGAAATAACGCCCCTTTGTGTAAGGGGCGTTCTAATGTTTAGTTTTAGAATGGTGAGGTTCCTATGCGTAGTGATAATAGAACAGCAGGTCAATTGCGACCTATTAAAATAACACGGAATTTTACAGAGTATGCAGAAGGTTCTGTGCTCATTGAGTGCGGCAAGACTAAGGTTATCTGTACAGCTACTGTGGAGGATTCTGTGCCGCGCTGGCTAAAAGGTTCTGGCCAAGGCTGGGTAACTGCAGAATACTCCTTGTTGCCACGTTCTACGCAAACTCGTGTGAGCCGTGAGGCTGCTAAGGGAAAACAAACAGGTCGTACCGTTGAAATTCAACGTCTTATCGGCCGTGCATTGCGCGCTGTCGTAGACCTTGAAGCACTCGGTGAACGTTCTATTACGATCGACTGCGACGTTATTCAAGCTGATGGTGGTACGCGTACAGCCTCTATTACAGGCGCCTTTGTGGCCCTTGTTGATGCGGTGGACTTCACCTTTGGTGGAGCAGGCAAATTCCCGATTACTGATTTCTGTGCTGCTATTTCTGTAGGCATTGGTCCTGACGGTCCTATTACAGATCTTTGTTATGAAGAGGACAGTGCTGCTATCGTAGATATGAATGTGGTGCGCACCGGTTCTGGCAACATGGTTGAGGTACAAGGTACAGGCGAACACGGTACCTTTAACCGTGATGAACTCAATGCGTTACTTGATTTAGCTGAGGCTGCTACGGATGAACTTATGGCTAAACAACGTGAAGTACTTGGTGCGACAGCAGATAAAGTAGGTAAGGTATATCCTACAGCTCCGGAGGTGTAAGATGGAACAAATCGTATTAGCAACAGGGAATAAAGGGAAGATTCGTGAGTTTTCCGAAGCTTTCTCTCATTTATCTATTGACTGTGTGCCGGTAAAAGAGGTCATTTCCATCGAGGAACCAGAGGAAACTGGTACAACCTTTATGGAAAATGCTCTTTTAAAAGCTCGCTATTATGCAAAGGCAACAAATCGTTCATGCCTTGCTGATGACTCTGGTATCACTGTAGATGCTCTTAATGGGGCTCCAGGTGTGTATTCTGCACGCTATGCAGGTCACCATGGTGATGATCAAGCTAATAATGAAAAATTGATTCGTGAGCTTCAAGGTGAAAGTGACCGGACAGGTCATTATGTATGTGCTTTGGCTCTTGTATATCCTGATGGTCGTGAAGTGACAGCAGAAGGCTATTGCGATGGCCTTGTACAAGACGAGCCAAAAGGGGACAATGGCTTTGGCTATGATCCATACTTCTATGTACCTGAATTTAAAAAGACTATGGCTGAACTTAGCATCGAAGAAAAAGAAACCATCAGTCATCGTGGCCGTGCATTACGCGAATTAATTAACAAGCTTTGATATTTTCGAACTATATGGTATAGTTCATATAAATATGTAATATAATAGTATTAGAGAACTTATAAAATGAAACGAATTGGTATTTTAAGTGATACCCATGGGTATCTAGAGGATATTGACCTCGTCTTGGAGGCTACAGCAGATCAAGACATCGATATGTGGCTTCACGCCGGTGACTTTGGTGATGATGCGCGCTATATGCAGGAGCATACGGATATTCCTGTGTATGCCGTGCGTGGTAATAACGACCGTGTACAACCTCTTGAGCCGAGAGAGCAGTTGATTCCGCTAGAGGATACCTATATTTACATGACTCATGGTCATGAGGTATCATATTATAATCGTATACAAAAACTGATTGAGTTAGGAACTGATATGGGTGCGCGCCTTATCGTGTCTGGACATAGTCATCATCATGGCGAGGTTCGGGTTCGTGATGCGGTATTTGTGAATCCTGGCAGTATATCGTTAGCTCGTGATCGCTCCGGTGGTACCTTTGCTATCGTTACCTACGATAATGGTCAGTTTGATGTAGAGTTTGTGTATAAACAAGAAATTGTTTAGTTATATGGTGAAAGCTTATTCTGATACAGTTTGAAAAGCTTTCAGAAAAATAGTAAGTCTATGCATGGAAAGGGTTATGACATATCATGGATACACCAGTTAAAGCAAAGCCTAAAATGAAATTATATGGTTTTAATAATCTCACAAAGACATTGAGTTTTAATATTTATGATATTTGTTATACTCGTACAGAAGAAGAGAAAAAACAATACATTCAGTATATTGATGAAGTATACAATGCAGATCGTTTAACAGCTATCTTAACAGAGGTAAGCCATATCATTGGTGCCAACATCCTTAACGTAGCGAAACAAGACTATGATCCTCAAGGTGCGTCTGTAACGATTTTGATTTCTGAAGAGGAAATTGAAAAAGAAGATGTAGTAATGCATCTTGATAAATCCCATCTTACTGTACATACCTATCCTGAAAGCCATCCGCACAAAGGGATTAGTACATTCCGTGCCGATATTGAAGTGTCCACATGTGGTCAAATCTCTCCACTTAAAGCACTTAACTATTTAATTCAAAGCTTTGATTCCGATATTCTTACATTGGACTACCATGTACGTGGCTTTACACGCGACGTATCTGGTAAGAAAATTTATATCGATCATCGCATCAACTCTATTCAAAACTACATCAATGCAAAAACTCGGAACATGTACAACATGATTGATGTAAACGTGTACCAAGAAAATATCTTCCATACAAAAATGATGTTAAAAGAGTTTGATTTAGATAATTACCTATTTGGCATTACTGAAGCTGAATTGAGCGAACGAGAAATCAAACAAATCAAACATCAATTGAAGCAAGAAATGATGGAAATTTTCTATGGCCGTAACTTGCCATCCGTAAAAGCATAAATAAAAATGTATATTTTGTATGCTCTTTCTCCTATCAGATAATGCGTATACAGTACCAAAGTAGATAAGCCGTATATGGTTTATCTACTTTTTGTTTATTTATCATTTTTATTACTAGTATAAATTAATAGAATTTAATTCTAAAATATTCGGAAAACTATATCGAAAAAACTTGAATTGTTATATTTCATTTTGTATAATACAATTAGTTAAAGGTATTAAATACCGACTCAAAAGAGTCCGAGTTTATCCACAAAGGAGAATTATTATGGACGTACGTGAATTAGCTGTACAAAAAAAACGTGAATTAAAAGGTTTCCTTACTGTAGGAACTAAATATGAATTAAAAGACGCTCATGACTTATCTGTAGCTTACACACCAGGTGTAGCAGAACCATGCTTGCGTATTAAAGATAATGAAGCAGAATCCTTCGAATTAACTTGCCGTTCCAACATGGTTGCCGTTGTATCCGACGGTACTCGTGTACTTGGTCTTGGTGATATCGGCGCTGCAGCAGCATTGCCTGTAATGGAAGGTAAATCCTTATTGTTCAAAAAATTCGGCGATGTAGACTGCATTCCATTGGTTGTAGATACAAAAGATGCTGATACTTTGATCAACACTGTAAAATTATTGCAAAAGAACTTTGCTGGCATTAACTTGGAAGATATTTCTTCTCCTAAATGCTATGAAATCGAAAACCGTTTGAAAGAAGAATTGGAAATCCCTGTATTTCATGACGACCAACACGGTACAGCTATCGCTTGCTTAGCTGGTGTTAAAGGTGCTCTTCGCCTAGTTAAAAAAGACTTAGCAACAGCTAAAATCGTTGTAAACGGTGCAGGTGCTGCTGGTGCAAACATCGCTCGTTTGTTATACCTTGCAGGCGCTCGCGATATTACATTGCTAGTATCCTCTGGCGTATTGCACAAAGACTACAAACGTCTTGATTCCTTGCAATCCGAATTGATCGACTTGCTTAAACTTGAAGAAAAACATGGCAACTTGGCTGAAAACGCTAAAGGCGCTGACATTCTTCTTGGCGTATCTGCAGCAGGCGTATTCACAAAAGAAATTTTGGAAAACTTGGCTGACGATGCAATCGTATTCGCAATGGCTAACCCTAACCCAGAAGCAACATATGCTGATATGAAAGCAGCTGGTGTTCGTATCGCTGGTACTGGTCGTTCCGATGCTCCTAACCAAATCAACAACGTAGCTGTATTCCCTGGTATCTTCCGTGGTGCTATCGATGTTCGCGCATCCAAAATCACTGATGAAATGAAATTGGCTGCTGCTGAAGCATTGGCTCATTTGATTCCAGACAGCGAATTGAACGAAGAAAACATTATGCCATCCGTATTCGATCCTCGTGTAGCTCCAGCTGTTGCAAAAGCAGTTGCTGAAGTTGCTGTAAAACAAGGTATCGCTAAGAACCCTAAAGTAGTTGAAGACGGTAGCTACGAAGGTTAATTTTATAGCTAATCATTTGATTGCTTAATGGCTCAAAAGCTGTTTAAAACCTAAGTAAGATAATATAAACTATAATGACATGCACCTCGAAAGGGGTGCATGTTTTTATATGAACTAATAAAATTTAAAAAATTAATGAAGTTGTAAAAAAGTACTTGTCACTAATTTGTATCAATGATATAATAATTTTCGTTGCAGAGCGATACTCAACAGAGTAAAAACTCAGCAAGAGTAGTGGTTGACATCAACTACCAGGTTTGCTATAATTAGCAAGTAATTAATGACGGGGCATAGCGCAGTTTGGTAGCGCACCTGGCTTGGGACCAGGGGGTCGCAGGTTCGAATCCTGCTGCTCCGACCATTTTTTTTTGCGGGTGTAGCTCAATGGTAGAGCCCCAGCCTTCCAAGCTGGTCGCGAGGGTTCGATTCCCTTCACCCGCTCCATTTTTTTTTGCCTTTTTTAGGGTAAAACGTAATATTGACGATATATAGTACATAATTTATACTATAATAGATAATTATATATATAGGTAATCCACATGGTTCAGTAGCTCAGTTGGATAGAGCAACGGCCTTCTAAGCCGTGGGTCGGGGGTTCGAATCCCTCCTGGATCACCAAAGAAATAAGCGGATAGCTCGTAATGAGCTATCCGCTTTTTTGTATACAATACCGCACAAAAGACAGTAAATTTTATATATGATATAATATTAAAAATGAATAAAAGATGAAGGGTTTGTGGTGCTGTAAAAGGTGATCTTTATGAAGGATATAGAGAGTATTTTTAATTCAATAAAACTTAAAGAGCGTAAACAAGATGAGAAGTGTTATTTTGATCCTATTAGATATTTTTTGGTTCAGAAAACACCGGAAGAAGAGGTTCGGCAAAAAACAATTATATTTTTGCAAAAGAAACTAGGAGTACCTATTGAACGAATTCGTGTAGAGGAACCTATGTGTCATGTGAAGAGAGGCTTAAGAGGAAGAGCTGATATCGTAGTTTATCGTGATGATGAACAAGAAGAAGTTTTGTTGGTAATAGAATGTAAAGCTCCTCATATTGATGTTGAATGTAATATGGTATTAGAACAAGCAATAAGATATCGGGATGTATTAAATGCTGAATATATCATGCTTATCAATGGTATCGATGCTGTGGTTTATCAATTTAAGAATGGTAGATATAAAGAAGTCGATAAAATTCCTACTTATCAAGAGCTTATAAAATCTAAAGTGAAGTTTATTAAGGCAAATAAAGATAAACCATATACGTTTGCGGATATAAAATCCAAAAGGTTACAAAATAATTTTTTGAATATGGGTTATATCGGAGAGGATAGTCCTAAAGAACACTATGAATTCTACCTTAATCTTTTGAATCTACTATTATTGAAGAAGATTTCATCTTCAAATATTTTAAATAAGATAGGTGTAATAGAAGATTGTTTTAGAGGATTTACTTTTTTTGGAAACCGTGGTGGTGGAACGTATCAAAATTGGACACGTTTGTTTATCGCTCAGGACTATGAAGGTAAAGATCAAGTTTTGGGCATCAGTATATGCGCTACAGCACATACAGAAAATGATCCTCATTGGGGGACTAGCATAGGTAGGACTCAATTGAATATATCTATAACAAATAAAGAAACTAGACATCATTCGTTGCAACTGAATTTGGATAAATTTTGTGAGTTTGATTTCGATACTAATATAATTGAAATTACACACAATGGTGCTATAACAAGAGGTCGAGATGGAGCATTACCTAGAAAAGAATTGCTTGCTTATGTTCACAAAAGAGCTCCTGAATTAGTCAAAGAGGATAGAATATACTTAGGTCACCTTGATAGCTCTCGTTTATTAGAGTGGCGCAATCCTAATGTACAATCCTTCATAAGAAATTTGTTACGCTATGCTGTGCTTCGTGATGGATTTAGAGCAGAATATAAAAGAAAGTGATTTCTATAAATCTATAATTATTAAGACTGAATAAATAATTTAAGAGGGATAATACCAATGAAGTATATAGAAGAGATTTTTGACAATATAGAACTTGAAAAATTTGAACGGGATGGCGACTGCATATATGATTCGATACGTTGTTTTTTATTGGCTGCTACACCAGAGGAGTGTGTTCGCCAAAAAACAATTGTATATTTGCAAAAGGAATTGGGGATACCTATTAATCGTATTTTTGTTGAAGAGTCAATGGCGCATACTAAAAAAGGCGCACGTGGGAGGGCGGATATTGTTGTCTATCGTGACGATGAGTGTACAGATGTACTGATGATTATAGAGTGTAAGGCACCTCGTATTAACGTACTTGGTGATGAGGTGTTTAAGCAGGCTTCAGGTTATAGAGAAATACTTAATGCTGATTATATTATGCTGGTTAATGGTATAGAGGCCATTATATATTATTATAATGATGGGGCATATCATGAAGTTAAGGATGTTCCTTTATTAGAGGAGCTTTTAAAGAACGAAATTTCTTTTGTCGATCCAGAACCCTTTGAGCCATATAAATATGAAGAACTTATGTCCGATGAGTATCAAGAGGCATTTGCAGAGCATGGGGATATTAGTGAATATACTCCTAAATATATCAGAGGGGTTGCTTTAAACCTAATGAATCTGATTTTGCATAAGGAAATTAAAAAGCAGGATGTATTAAAAAATATAGGTGTAATAGAGGATTGCTGTGTAAGTATGCCACAATTTGGTAATAGTGGTGGAGGTAATTATCAGGTTTGGTCTCGCTTATTTATTGCAAAAGACCATATGAATAAAGATGAAGTGCTAGGTATTAGTATTTGTGGAACTATACATACTGAAAATGATCCACACTGGGGAAATAGAACAGGCTCTACTCAACTTAATATATCTATAGCGAATAAAGAATCGAGACATCATTCCCTTCAATTAAACTTAGATAGGTGCTGTCGATATAATCCGCTTACTAATATAGTAGATATTACACATAACGGTTCTTTAACAAGCGGTAAAGGTGGAGCAGCGAAAAGAGCTGATGTTATTGCATATATTAAGGACCGTGCACCTGAACTTGTTCATGGTGATGAAATATATCTTGGCCGTTTAAATAACTCTCGTTTGTTAGAGTGGAAAGATCCTAATGTACAATCCTTTATAAGAAATTTATTACGCTACGCTGTACTTCGTGATGGGTTTAGAGCAGAATATAAAAAGTCAAAGTAATATTACTAATAAAAGACCATTCATCGAATGGTCTTTTGTTTTTTATATAAAAAACTCAAAAGTTCAAAATAATTTACCTACTATAAACCCACTATTTATCTGTATTTTTGACATATAAATCTAATTAGTCAAAATAAAAGTCAAAAAAAGTCAAAAATTTTATCTTTGACCTATTGACTTTTTGACTTAATCAGATTATTATAATGTCATAAGGTTGAAGAAACCTAGAAATAAAGCAAGAAATTAAACAGACTTAAAAAGTCAAATAGATATACTTGTAGTAAAAAAGTGAGGTAATTTATATGAACAACAATTTCAATAACTTTGGTAGCGACTTCGGTAGCATGAATGATTTATTCAATCAATTGATGGGTAACATGGGTGGTTATTCCACAGAAAATCGTCGTTATAAAATTAATGGTCGTGAAGTGACTCCGGAAGAGTTTGCTTTCTATCGTCAAACTGGTCGTTTACCTTCTAATGAAGAAATGCAAGCTGCTCAAGCTGCACAACAAGGTAAAATGAAACAAGATGGTATCCTTGCCAAGTTAGGTACAAACTTAACTCAACAAGCTCGTGATGGCAAACTCGATCCTGTTATTGGTCGTAATAAAGAAATCCAAGAAACAGCAGAAATCTTAGCACGTCGTACTAAAAACAATCCTGTACTCGTAGGTGATGCTGGTGTTGGTAAAACAGCTGTAGTAGAAGGCTTGGCACAAGCAATCGTTAATGGCGATGTTCCTGCAGCTATTAAAAATAAAGAAATCATTTCCATCGATATTTCCGGTTTGGAAGCTGGTACTCAATACCGTGGTTCCTTCGAAGAAAATATCCAAAACCTTATCAAAGAGGTTAAGGCTGCTGGTAACATTATCTTGTTCTTCGACGAAATCCACCAAATCTTGGGTGCTGGTTCCACAGGTGATGGTCAAGGTTCTAAAGGCTTAGCAGATATCTTGAAACCTGCTTTGTCCCGTGGTGAAATGACTGTTATCGGTGCTACAACACAAGATGAATACCGTAACACAATCATGAAAAACGCAGCTCTTGCTCGTCGTTTCAATGAAGTTAAGGTAAATGCACCATCTCCAGAAGATACTTTCAAAATTTTACAAGGCATTCGTCCATTGTATGAAGCGCATCATAATATCGAATTGCCAGATGCTGTGTTGAAAGCAGCTGTAGATTATTCCGTACAATACATTCCTCAACGTAGCTTACCAGATAAAGCTATCGACTTGATCGATGTAACAGCAGCTCACTTGGCTTCCCAACATCCTGTAACTGATATTAAAACATTAGAAGCAGATATTGCAGAGGCTAAAGCAAAACAAGAAGAGTTTGCTCAAAAAGAAGATTATGAATCCGCTATTAATGAAAAGATGCGTATTCAAAAATTGCAAGAAGAAATCGATAATCACACTGAAAATCAAAAGGTAGTGGCTAAGGTTAATGATGTAGCGGAAGCCGTTGAAAGAATGACTGGTATCCCTGTATCTCAAATGGGTGCATCCGATATTGAACGCTTGAAAGACATGAAATCTCGTTTACAAGCTCATGTAATCGGTCAAGATAAAGCAGTAGAAGCTGTATCTAAAGCAATCCGTCGTAACCGTGCAGGCTTTGACGAAGGTAACCGTCCAATCGGTAGCTTCTTATTCGTAGGTCCTACTGGTGTTGGTAAAACAGAATTGGCTAAACAATTAGCACTTGATATGTTCGGTAACAAAGATGCTATCATCCGCTTGGATATGTCCGAATACAGTGATCGCACAGCAGTTTCCAAATTGATTGGTGCTACAGCTGGTTATGTTGGTTACGAAGATAACTCCAACACATTGACTGAACGCGTTCGTCGTAATCCTTACTCCATCGTATTGTTCGACGAAATCGAAAAAGCAGATCCTCAAGTTATTACATTGCTTCTTCAAGTATTGGATGATGGTCGCTTAACAGATGGTCAAGGTAACACTGTAAACTTCAAAAATACTGTTATCATTGCTACATCTAACGCAGGCTTTGGCTATGGTCAAGATAATGACGATGAAAACAAAGTTGATGTAATGGAACGTATCGCTCCATTCTTCCGTCCAGAATTCTTAAACCGTTTCAATGCAGTTATCGAATTCAATCAATTGAAAAAAGAAGATTTGAAACAAATCGTAGATTTAATGCTTGATCAAGTAAATAAAACTTTAGCTAAAAAAGAAATTACTCTTGATGTAACTGAAGCAGCTAAAGAATTGTTGATGGAACAAGGTTACGATAAAACTATGGGCGCTCGTCCATTACGTCGTGTTATCGAATCTGAAATCCGCGATAATGTAACTGACTTCTACTTGGATCACTTCTAAACGTACTTCCAACCTTACAGCTTCATCCGGTTGGTATAGTATGATTTC
>OKRZ01002288.1_pt1 | contig 14123 bp, 10 predicted proteins | sample 1601141 | NCBI WGS metagenome assembly OKRZ01 (sample SAMEA3541524, study PRJEB24748) | human gut metagenome | biome: human gut; feature: human-associated habitat; material: faeces | place: China | collected 2012
TGATACTTCTAAAGTAACAAGATACGACAAAGGTATCGGCGATGCTTGGGGAAATGCAGTCTCTTCTGTTAAAACTGGTGAGAAGACAAAGGATGAGGCAATCTCTGACTTCTACGATACAATTGAAGCAACATATCCTGAAATCACAGTAAACAGATAAAAATATCTCCAAAATCATTTTTCTTACAGTCTGCACAGTGAATGTGCAGACTGTAAGAAAAGACAAAAGAGTACAGGAAAAGAATGGCTATCCTCTGAGATAGTTATGAAGAAGGAGAATGGCAGAATATGGGAAAGAATAAAAATGGTTTGAAAAAATATGATAACGTGGGATACTTCTTCGTTTTACCATTTGTTATTGTATTTTGTATTTTTAGTGTTTATCCGGTATTAAGAACCTTATATTTCAGTTTTACAAATGCCAAGATTGCAGGAGTCGGTGTGACATCCTGGGTCTGGTTTGACAACTACAAGCGTGTATTCACAGACAAATTTTTCTGGAGAGCGCTTTGGAACACGGTAAGGATCTGGGGTGTGAATATCGTATTACAGCTCGGACTTGCATTTTTACTTACCATTGTATTTAGTGATATCAAATACAAAATCAAAGGACTTGGAATTTTCCGTATTATTTATTACTTACCGAACTTAATTGCAGCAACATCTGTTGCATTCTTATTTCAGACATTACTGGATTGGCGTTATGGAACGTTCAACCAGATTATTGCAAGCATCTATCGGTTATTTGGTGCAAATTACACTCCGGTCGACTGGCTTGGATCATCTGCAACAGCAGGTGTGACCATCGCAGTGATCAGTTCCTGGATGTGGTTTGGTAACTCCTTCATTATGTTAATGGCTGGTGTGCAGGGAATCTCAAAAGATTATTTCGAGGCAGCAGCAATTGACGGAGCCGGAAGATGGACCGTATTTGGAAAAATCACATTACCATTATTAAGACCGATGTTACTTTATGTAGCAATCACATCACTGATTGGTGGATTACAGATGTTCGATCTGCCGTATCTGATGTCAAATCCGGCAGGGGCATCTTATAACTCCGTATACACCGTGGTAATGTATCTCTATAAATTTGGATTTACAACAGGAACAACACAGACTGGTTATGCATCCGCAATCGCCTATGTATTATTCCTTATCATTTTAGCTGTTTCCATTATACAGTTAAAAGTGTTTAACCAGGATGAAGAGAAAGCAGCAGCACGCCGTGCAAAAAAACGGGCTTCATCTAAGACGAAATAAGGAGGATTACTATGAACGGCATTGGATATAAAATCAAAAAAACAATTTTATATATCTTACTAATCCTGCTTAGTGTAGTGTGTATGTTTCCATTTTTATTAATGATTGTCAACGCAACACGAAGCGGATCTGAGATTATGAAATCATTTACTCTGATTCCGAGTGTTTATTTAAAAGAAAACTGGGCTACTGTATTTAAATACTTCAACCTGTTTTTAGGTATGTGGAACAGTTTGAAAGTAGCAGTTCCATCTACATTACTCTGTGCATACTTTTCCGCTATGACAGCTTATGCACTGGCAATGTACAAATTCAAGGGAAATAAAGTATTATTCATGACGATTTTAATTTTCATGATGATACCTGGACAGCTTGGTCTGATCGGTTTTTATAACTTATGTACCAAACTTCATCTGGTAAACTCTTATATCCCATTGATTATTCCGGCAATTGCTTCACCGGGAACCGTATTTTTCTTAAGACAGTATGTACTTTCCGTTATGCCACCTTCACTGATCGAGGCAGCCAGAATTGATGGAGCAAGCGAGTTATATACATTCCACAGAATCGCAATCCCAATCATGTCACCTGGGATTGCAACCATGAGTATCATGGGATTCATCGGTGGATGGAATGCTTACCTGTTACCTATGATCATCTTAAATAAAAACGGGAAATTTACATTACCGGTTATGATGGCAACTTTAAGGGCATCAACAGATATTACTGCAAACCAGGGCGCAATTTATCTCGCCGTTGCAATTTCTGTTATTCCGATTTTACTCGTATTTGCATTCTTCTCTACCGATAAAGATGGTATGATTATGGCTTTGTTAAGTATGGAAATAAATACATCATCAGCAGTATTTCTGCAGGTGCTGTAAAAGAATAATGACAGTACATAAAATAGTTTCCTTACCATATTCTTCTCTAAATAGATAAAAACAGAAACGCTACTCAAAAAATTGGGGTAGCGCTTTTGTGTGTTTAAAAAGAAAGTAAAAAGAACTCGGAAAATGTCATGAAAACAGGAAATTTGCTCTGTCGGGGTTTGCGGGAAACGAAAGAAAATGGTATGATAAAGATACTTGGAAACAGAAATAAAGGGGAAGTTTTATGGTTACATACAGAATCAGAAAAATGATCGCATGGGGCATGGCAGTGACCATGACAGCCGGGATGACAAATGTTTTGACGGGCTGCGGAGCGGAAAGAGAAGGACAGGCTGTGGAGACATCTCAGGTGGAGGACACCTCACAGGGTGATGAGGATACACCGGCATGGAAAAAATATGCCGGAGAACCTGTTACGTTAGACTGGTATGTCAATTATTCCTGGTTTGCAATACCGTGGGGAGAGAATGCAGTCTCTCAAAAGATTACAGAGGAGACAGGAGTAAATATTAATTTTATTACACCAATCGGGAATGAAACAGAAAAATTAAATGCACTGATCGCATCGGATTCTCTGCCTGATCTGATCACATTAGGGTATTGGGAGCCACAGGTGAACCAGATGATCGAAGAGAACATGGTCTATGCATTAAATGAACTTGCAGATGATTATGATGCCTATTTCTGGCAGGTCACAGATGCAGATGTGGTGAACTGGTATACAATGGATGATGGCAATATTTATGGATATCCGTGTTCCACGGTTACACCAAAACAGGTGAAAGAGCATGATGACATCATATCCAATCAGACGTTTCTGGTACGTAAAGATATTTATGAGGCAATTGGAAGTCCGGATATGACAACACCGGAAGGATTTAAAGCAGCAGTGGAGAAAGCGGCAGAGATGTTTCCTGAGGTGAATGGGGAAAAATTGATCCCGGTGGGATCCCATGTATTTGATAATCAGGGAAATGTTTCCTTTGACAAATATCTGATGAATTTTCTTGCGGTTCCGTGGGAAAAGGATGGGAAATATTATGACAGATATACAGACCCAGAGTATGTTATATGGTTAAAAATGTTCCGTGAACTGGGGGAGGAAGGGCTGCTTGCCAATGATATCTTTGTGGATACACGGATACAGATGGAAGAAAAACTGGCAAAAGGTCGGTATTTTTGTATGCTCTATCAGTACAGTGATACGATCTCACAGCAAAAAGCATTGTATGAGAATGATCCGGACAGCATTTACATGGCGGTTGAGGGACCGAGAAATTCCAATGGGGATGATCCGACACTGCCGACTAACAATATGAATGGATGGACATTGACGCTGATCTCAAAAAATTGTAAATATCCGGAACGCGCCATAGCGTTTATGGACTATATGATGAGTGAGCATGGACAGATGTTGATCTATCTCGGTGTGGAAGGGGTTACTTACGATATCGTGGATGGTAAGCCGGTATTAAAAGAGGACGTCAGCAAAATTTTAAATTCCGACCGGGAGACTTACGACAGGTTATACGGCGCAGATGATGCTTATTGGATGCTGCAGAATAATGTCATGCAACTTCAGTGGGAGCAGAAGGCAGGTCCTGCTACTGAACAGTTACTCGTGTGGGCATGCAAATATACAGTCTACAATGGACAGTATGATGTGAGTTTGTCGACAAGTCCTGAAATTGCAGCTATGGATGAAAAATGTACCAAACTCTGGAGTGAGACACTGCCAAAGCTTCTTCTCGCATCAAATGAAGCACAGTTTGATGAAATATTTGAAGAATTTGTGGGAAAAAGGAATGCCATGGGCTATCAGGAAGTTTTGAAACAGAAAACAGTATTAATGAATGCAGCAAAGGAAAAAATGGGAATTAGCGAATGAAAAAAATAAGAGAGCTGTTTCGAAATACAAAGCTAAATATCAAATTTACCAGTATTATCATTCTGTTTATGGTGATTCCAATCGGGGTGTTAGCAGGGGTTTTGTTCTATGTTATGGAGCAGAATGCGGTGCAGGAGAACATGGATTACATGGAATATACAATGCAGCGGAATGAGGATGGAATCAAGACAAAGATTGATTCTATCAATATGTCTACACAGTTTTTCTTAAGTGATGATTCCCTGCTTCAAATGTTGAATGCATCTGCGATTGGGGGAGAAATCTCTACGGCCGACTGGCTGGATTTTAAAAATAACGAAGTGTCGGCGTTGGAACGGTTAGTTAACAATAACCCATTGCTGTATGGTGTCCGTGTCTATGCGGTGAATGACAGTGTGCAGGAGATGATGCCCATTTTATACAATGCATCCCGTATGAAAAAACAGGAGTGGTCCAAGCAGGATAAATATGTCGGCTGGAATTTTGATTACACAGATAATATTTTCAATTCCTATACGATGAACCAGAATCGGAAGATTATTTCACTTGTCACACCGATTATTGACAGTGCCAATGGAAAAGTTGGTGTGATCGAGTCTGCCATGACGATGGAGAATATGTTTCCAAGCCTGTACGAGGGAATTGAGGATGAGTGGAGTTTCTTTTATTCGGATGAGGGAGTAACCTATTTTGGACAGAAAGAGCAGACAGAATCTTCAGCGCTGCTTGACGATATTTTAAAACAGCGTCCCACAGAGGACAAGATGCAGACCATTTATAAAAAATTGGATGGAAAAAATCTTGTAATCTCTTATATGCAGGTGCGCGAACTCTCCGGTACACTGATCTGTGTGAAGGATATCACAAAAAATGTTCATAATGTATATTTTATGCGTGATGTGTTTGTGGCTGTCATGCTGGCATTTATCATATTGCTGGCGTTCTTTATCAACCGTATTGTGCAGCATCTGTTAAAGCAGTTTTATGAGATCTTAAAGTCCATTCGAAAAGTACAGAAGGGTGATCTTGATGTCGTGATCGAAAACTGTGGCAAAGATGAGATGGGCGAACTCGGAACGCAGATCAATAAGATGTTGGAACGTATCAAGGAGCTGATGGAAGATAATTTAAACCGTGAGATGTTAGCAAAAAATTCTGAGATCCGGGCTTTGCAGAATCAGATCAATGCACATTTTATTTATAATGTGTTAGAATCGATTAAGATGATGGCAGAGATTGATGAAGAATACGCCATTTCTGATGCGGTGACCGCATTGGGGAAACTGCTGCGTTACAGTATGAAGTGGGTATTAGGAAATGTGCTTGTGGAGCAGGAGTTAGAGTACATTAAAAACTACATGGCTCTGATCAATCTGCGGTTTGATTATGAGATTTATCTGTCGTTAAACCTGCCGGAACTGGTATTAAAACAGGAGATTCCGAAGATGTCCCTGCAGCCGATCGTCGAGAATGCCATTTATCATGGAATCGAACAGATGGCAGAGGACACAAATATCTATATCAAGGGCATTTTAGACGGAGATGACTGTGTGATCGAGATCACAGATGCCGGAAAAGGTATGTCAGAAGAAGAAGTGGAGAAGCTTCGGTTAAAGATTGCAGGAAAAATTGATTCCAACGGAGGCTCCGGCAATGGAATTGGTCTGAAAAATGTACAGGACCGTATCCATATTGCATTTGGAGATCAGTATGGAATCGAGATCGCATCCAAATTGGGGTGTTATACAAAAATTATGGTCCGGATTCCAATCACGCATAGACAGTCAGAGGAAAATGACCCGGAGCATAAGTGAAAAATAAAGGCACAGGGGACTGTGACAGAAGAGAGATACAGGATTAGAAGAGGGTAAGGAAGATAATGAAAACAGTTTTGATCGTTGAAGATGAGAAAATGATCCGTCAGGGAATCAAAACAATGATTATGCGAAGTGGTGTGCCAATCGAGACCATTATGGAGTGCAACAATGGAGAGACTGCGCTTGAAATTCTGAAAGAGCAGGAGATTGATGTGATGTTTACGGACATCCGTATGCCGAAGATGGATGGCATCGAACTGGTACAGAAAATGCAGAGCCTCGAACATATTCCACTTACCGTGGCAATCAGTGGTTATGATGATTTTGCCTATGCGGTGGAAATGTTAAGAAACGGGGTGCGGGAGTATATTTTAAAACCGATTGAGCGTGAAAAAATCACCGAAATCTTAAAAAAACTCAATGCAGAGATTGAGAGCCGGAAAGAGAAAGAGGAGAACAATCAGAAAATTGGTTATCAGCAGATGCGGCACCTGATGCTTTCCGATGAGATTTCCGGGGAGGAACAGCGCACAATCGAAAGTCAGTATGCAGATCATTTTTATACCGGAAATTATTATGTGTGCTGCCAGAATCAGGTCAAGAGAGGAGAACTGTCCGACGATAATTATATTTTCATGAAAAATATGAATGACAATGATATTTTTATTGTTCCGGCAGAGAACCTTTCCCTCTTATTGAAAAACGAATTGCAGGATGGTTACATTGGAATCAGTGCGGCGCATTGTGGCTTAGAGAGCATCCGTCAGGCATATGCGGAGTCTGTCATGATGCGAAAGAAAGCATTTGTCCGCAATAAAGTGGAAGCGCAGTACGGTGTATTTCAGGAAAAGATACCGGAAGGTCTTATCACGGAGGCCGCTAAGTTGACAGAGGAGGCAGCCAGAATCCAACGCGTCCAGTTGATCGGAACAGATCATACAGACGATCTGGAAAAGAGTTTTCATCAGTTCTTTTATGAAGTGAAAAATGGAAGAATTGATGAGGCTGTTTTTGAGAGCTGTATGAAAGATTTCTTTACGGAGGTAGAGAAAACCTATCAGAATGCTTTAGAGACAGAGGGAGAACTTTTATTGGAATGCAAAGAAATCTGGAGTGAAAATTGTATCGATTCCTACGAGGACAAGGTAATGGAATTTGTGTTGCAGCTTCATGAGAAGATCAATAGCAGCTATGACCAGAACAAGAATGTACAGAAAATCAAAATGGCTGTGGATTATATAGAAGAAAATTATGCAAAGGATCTGAATATGGCGGTTGTCTCCAATTATATTTCCATGAATTACTCCCTGTTTTCCTACTCATTCAAGCAGTATACCGGAAGCAATTTTGTGAATTATCTCAAGGAAATCCGCATGAGAGAGGCAAAAAAACTCCTGACCGAAACCGATATGAAGATTATCGAGATCAGTCAGGCAGTCGGGTATGACAATGAAAAGCATTTTATGAAAATTTTTAAAGCAACCTGTGGAGTATCTCCGACAGAATACCGTCACAATGCTTATTTATCCAAATCCTGATGAAAAATCTGTTTTTGCTGGTACATATGTTCATCTGCCTTGGAAAATAAAGCTTTGACATCTTCTTTGGAAAGGGATGCACCCGGTGTGGACTGGGCATAGCCGCCGCTGGCAGAGATCTTATATTCCTTGTGGCTTATTTTATTATAATTATCTAAGTACTTATAGACGCGGGTGAGGAGTTCATCGGCATCTTCTTTTGTGTAATCCATTGTCAGCAGATAAAATTCATCGCTACTGAATCTTGCGCAGATATCGGTGGAACGGGTGACACTGGATAGGGCATGTCCGATGACCTGAATCGCAAAATCCCCCTCATTATGACCATAGTGGTCATTGATATATTTCAGGCGGTTTAAATCAAACAGAAAACAGGTCACAGTACTTTGGTTTTCTGCAGCTTCCTGAAGTAACAGCGTTTCACGGTGCAGATAGCCGTGTTTGTTATAAAGTCCGGTCAGCGCATCCTTGGTGTAAATGTCCTCCAAGTGAGAGACGAGGATGGAAGTACGTTTTGCGTCACTCAAACGTTTTAATAACTGGTTGATATTCATGAACCAGTGCACGAGCTGGAAGTGATAGTCAATGCGGTTGTTCTCGTAAGCTAAGGCAATATAGCCAAAAGTCTTATTCTTGAAGAACAGCGGAAAATAAAGGTAGGCAGAATCTGACTGTCTGTAGATATGTTCCGGCAGGAGGGAACGCTTGGTAAAACTGCATTCCGGCAGTCTTTTGCCATCCCGCAGACTTAATTTTAAAATAATCTCATCCTGACTTGGCTCAAAATCCATTTCATTTTCCGTTAATTCCAGTATGTGCTGGGAAACGCTGTCCCAGTTGGCGTACAGACACAGATAAAATTCGGAACAGTTTGGAATAGAATGAACGTAATTCTCCAACAGATCCATCGCTTCATCTATGTCGGCAATATTTTGGAATTCAGCAGACATTTTCATGGAACTTAAAATAGAAGACTCCAGAGAAGCAATCTGACTGGTCAGTTTCTGCTCAAAGTAAATAGCAGGAGTCTCTTTTGTAAGACTGCATCCACAGGAATTTTCCAGAACCATCTGTGCATGTACCACAGTGATGGCAGGAACATTTTCCTCATGGATTAATTTCATCAGTTTTTCTACGGAAGCTTCCCCAAGTTCATAGACAGGGAAAGAGACGGTCGTGAGAGAAGGTGTGAGATTCTGTCCTTCTTCACTGTGGTCACAGCCGGTGATCGCAAGGTCCTCTGGAATATGATAACCGGCAGAGATGGCAGCAGTCATTAATAAAAGTGCCAGTTTATCATTGTAACAGACAACCGCATCCGGTTTTGTTTCATTTTCTTCAAAGAAGCGGAGTGCTTCAGCAGCGGACTGCGCAGTGTAGGTTCCGGTATAGATGGAATGTGCGTGTGGTGCAATGCCATGTTTTTTTAATGCGTCCCGGTAAAACTTTTCTCTGGCATCCGAAAAGAAACTCTCATCGGCACATCCAAAATAACAGATATTTTTGTAGTGATGTTCTGTGATGAGATGTTCTGTAATATCAAAAAAAGGATGGTTATTTTCTAAGGAAACCGAAGGAAACTGCTGCTTATAAACAGCAATCTCTATGATAGGACAGTGACATTTTTCTTTCAGCAGGGAATAGATCTGATCCTTTAACTGTTCGTTTGGATAAGTTTCAGACGCAAAAATAACACCGCTTAAATCATCAAAATTCGGCAATGTCAGAATGCTTTCCTCTCCCAGACTGTAGTCCCCGAGATTCTCCCCATCCATAGAAGCAAAAATCTCAGCAGTGTAACCGTATTCCAGAGCTTTGTCAATAATACCCTGACATACATTCTTCTGGTAAAATCCCATAATGTGGGAGATAAAAATCCCGATTTTTTTATTGTGATACATGATAAAAACCCCTTGGAAGCAGCCATGATCCGGCAGCCTCTTTTTTTTACAACAATATAATCTTATTGTACAAAAAATCAAAATGTTTTACAATAGGAAAAGCTTCAAAATGAAAGGAATCTAAGGAAATGATACAGGATATTGCACCAATGCAATTGGATAATTCATATAAAAAGAAAGTACCGCATGCAGGCAGCAGGATGTTTGGTTTTGGAGAGCGAACAGTATATCTGGAATATAATGGAGAATTGCAGTTTTTGACTTACGAACAGTGGAAGGATTACAACGCAAATGTGCTTGGCAGGGAGGTGCCGCCATGTGTTTATCTTTTTTCCATCGGGGAGGAAGAATACTTCCTGACGGAGATCAAAGAGGATACGAAAATCGGTGAGTTTCGTTTTTATAAGATGTTTGATGTCCGGGCAATGCAGCCGAAGGAACGCGTCCTTGCAGCTGCGACCGCATGGCATTTGTTTGTGTGGTATCGTGACAATCAGTTCTGCGGCAGATGTGGGAAAAAACTGGTTCACAGCGAAACACAGCGGATGCTTCAGTGTCCGTGCTGCACGAACATGGTATTTCCGAAGATCGCACCTGCGGTCATCGTGGGAGTCACGCACGGCGATAAAATCCTCATGACAAAATATGCGGGCAGAGAGTACAAAAGGTATGCGCTTATCGCCGGATTTACAGAGATCGGAGAGACAGCAGAGGAGACAGTCAAAAGGGAAGTCATGGAGGAAGTCGGACTTGCTGTGAAGAACATCCGTTACTATAAGAGCCAGCCATGGGGCTTTGACAGCAATCTTTTACTCGGCTATTTCTGTGAGCTTGCAGAGGAGGAAGAGATCCACTTAGACGAGGAAGAGCTCTCCGTGGCAGAGTGGGTGGATTATCACGATGTCCCGGAGGATAGGGAGAAGTTAAGCCTGACACATGAGATGATGACGTATTTTAAGGAGCAGAGGAGACGATGACAGGAAGCTTTTGGAGGCAGGAAAATATATGGATAAACTGAAAGGACACTTAACAAATCCTAAGGATTTCAGTAAGAAATATTAAGATTGCCTTAAACCCCTTTTTTTCTGAAAACAATATGGTACAATTTGCCATAGGTCAAAAAAGACAAGGAAAAAAAGGAGATTATGTAAGCATGGAAGACAACAATGTAAAGGAAAAAAAGCATTTTTTTCATAAAAAAGAAAAAAAGGCAGAAGTGGCTGAAGTACCAAAGAAAAAGAAGAAAGTATGGCTGATCGTTTTAGTGATTGCAGCTATTGTAATTGTATTGATCGGCAGCGCTGTTAAAAATATGACTTCACAGATTGAGACAGCAGCGAATATGGTTGAGGTAGAACCGGTAGAGAAAAGGGATTTATCCGATTCAGTTTCTTTGAAGGGAACGATCGCAGGACAGAGCAAGACAAATGTCATGTCCCTTGCAGCAGCAGAGATCACAGCCGTGAACGTTCAGGTGGGTGACATTGTAAAAGAGGGTGATCCGCTTGTGACATTGGATCAGAAGGATATTGAAAAACAGATTGCAGAGTTGAAGACAAATATTAATAATGCGAATGCTGTTGCAGCAAACGATGAGGCACAGAAGCAGAACAGTCTTACCCAGAACAAACAGGATCAGCAGGATGCACTGGATGCAGCACAGAAGACGATCGATAAAGCACAGGCTGATGTTGATAAATATAAGAAAAAGGTATCAGAGTGTGAGGATTATATTTATTATCTGAAAAACAACCACAAAGATACTTCTGAGTATGATGGAAAATTAGATGTTTTTAAATCATCTTTGGAGACAGCACAAAATGCATTGGATTCCGCAAATGACAATTATGCATCTGTGTTAAAAAACACGGACAGAAGCGTTGCATCTGCCCAGAATACCGTTGACATGCAAAAATACCAGACAAGCACGACCAGAGATTTAAAAGACCAGCTGGAACAGTTACAAAAACAGCTTGCCGACTGTACACTTTCTGCACCGATCGGTGGAGTTGTCACAGCCGTCAATGTATCAGTCGGAGATAAAAACACAGCAGGAACGACCATGATCACGATCGAGGATACATCTTCCTTAAAAGTGATCGTAAATGTTGAGGAAGCTGACATTTTAAAGATCCAGGAAGGAATGCCTGCAACCGTTTCAACGGATGCAACGGGGGATGAAGAGATCAAAGGTACGGTAACACGTGTGGTCAGAGTAAAAAATCAGTCCACCAACACAAACGGTACAGATACCAATACCTCAAGCGGTTATTCTGCAGAGATCACGATCGACAACACAGAACTTCTGGTTGGAATGAGTGCAAAAGCCAAAATTGTGATCAAAGACAGAGGTACACAGCTTGCAGTTCCATATGATCTGATCCGGCAGGATGACAACGGAGATTCCTATGTTCTGGTAGCGGAAGCAAATGAAGATGGAACAGCAACCGCAGTCCGGAAAAATATCAAAGTCGGTGAAGAGGTAGACTATTATACAGAAGTGACAGGCGGCGATCTGAAAGAGGGCGACCAGCTGATCTACGATAATACATTTTCTGTCACCGAAGGTCAGGTGTTTACTCCGGAACAGATATATTCCAATCAGGCACTTGACACAGAAGGCATGATGAGTACGGAGGCAGAATGATCGTGAGTGAACCAGTAATCCGTATGGAGAATATTATAAAACGTTATTACATAGGCAAGCCGAATGAACTGCAGATTTTAAATGGGATCAGCCTGTCAGTCGATCAGGGAGAATTTGTCTCCATCGTCGGTGAGTCCGGTTCCGGAAAAAGTACATTGATGAATATTATCGGTGTCCTGGACCGTCAGACTGAGGGAACTTACTTTCTGGAGGGAAAAGATGTAAATAAAATGGATGATTCCATGCGAAGTGCGATCCGGAACAAAAGAATCGGTTTTGTTTTCCAGAATTTTAACCTTCTTCCGAAGGCAAATGCATTAAAAAATGTCATGGTTCCGCTGTTATATAGTACTGAGAAGGAAAAAAATCAAAAAGAACGTGCCATGGAAATGTTAAAAATGGTTGGCATGGAGGAACGGGCTTTTCATAAACCAAACGAGCTTTCCGGCGGACAGAAACAGCGGGTGGCGATCGCACGCGCAATGATCAATGATCCGGCGATCATTTTAGCGGATGAGCCGACCGGAGCGTTGGATTCCAAGACCGGACATATGGTCATGGATCTTTTTCATAAGCTGCATGAGGAGCAGGGAAAAACCATCGTTTTGATCACGCATTCACAGGAACTTGCGGCGGAGACAAAACGGATCGTTACGATTTTAGATGGTAATATCGTGTCAGATAATGGAGGTGAAGGCTGATGTTTTTGGAAAATATAAAAGAGGCGATCACCAGCATTTTCAGCAATAAAATGCGTTCGGTTCTGACCATGTTAGGAATCATCATCGGTATCAGTGCAGTCATCACGATCACGACGATCGGTAATTCCATTCAGACTACTTTGACATCCACCTTAAATTCACTGGGTGGCAATACGGTTCAGGCATATGTGGATGCAAGATATCCGGAAGATGATGCAGACTGGGATACCTGGGAATACCCGGAAATGAAAACATCGGACTTTGTGACACAGGAGATGATCGATGAACTGGTGGAAAAATATCCGGATGAATTTGATGGAATAGCAGCTTCTGAATTTCTTGGAAACGGACAGATCCGGCAGGATAAAAATACTTATGCCAATGTATCCGTTCAGGGGACTACTTCCGAGTATATTGATTATATGAAATTAAAGATGTATGCAGGAAGAAACCTTACAAAACAGGATAACAAAACAAAGAAGAACGTCTGCATTGTGGCTGATACCATGGCAAAGCAGTATTTTGGAGATGAGAATCCAATAGGAGAACAGATCACTTATGCAGACAGCGATGGAAATCTATATAATTTTACAATTGTAGGCATATACGAATATAATGCAGCACTTTTTGGCAAGGTGGACACCAGCGTCCCGGAAAAAGACCGTTATACTACAATGTTTATTCCAATCCAGACCTGTTTTAAGCTGATGGGAAAGGATCAGTCCGGTTACACAAACTTTAACCTGATGGTCAATTCCCTGGCTGATATCGATCAGGCAACGACAGATGTTACAAACTTTTTTGAAGAGAAATATGCAAACAATAAAAATTTCCATGTTACTACCTATAATATGGCGTCTGATATGGGAATGATCAATACCGTCATTAATGTGATCACGATCGCAGTGTCCGGCATTGCATTGATCTCATTGATCGTAGGCGGTGTCGGTGTCATGAACATCATGCTTGTGTCTATTACCGAGCGTACAAGGGAGATCGGTGTCCGGATGGCACTTGGAGCGAAGAGGAGCACCATCCGTATGCAGTTTGTCATAGAAGCGATCGTACTCTGTATCTTTGGTGGAATGATCGGGATATTGATCGGGGTGTTTAATGGATTTGTATTAGGCAAAGCAGCGGAGTTTGTGATCCAGAATATGTATTCTGAATATTCAAGCTACATTATTATGTCGGTACGGCCATCCTTATCCGCTATTGTACTTTCCTTATTCTTCTCCATGCTGACAGGAGTATTCTTCGGATACTATCCTGCAAACAAGGCAGCCAAGATGGAAGTCATTGATGCATTGAGATATGAATAACCCGGAGTTTAATTGACGTAGTGTCGCAGATTCTGTGGTGCATTTATAGGTTGTGAAAGGGCAACCATAAGCGTCCTCTCGCAAGTCAGAATTTTATATGTAATGAAAAAGAAAAACGGTATAAAATAAGAAGACAGAACAATGAATAAATTG
>OKRZ01002301.1_pt1 | contig 14078 bp, 10 predicted proteins | sample 1601141 | NCBI WGS metagenome assembly OKRZ01 (sample SAMEA3541524, study PRJEB24748) | human gut metagenome | biome: human gut; feature: human-associated habitat; material: faeces | place: China | collected 2012
GGATAATGATAAGGGCTATCTGCCGAAGCTCTGAGGATATCCCAAGTATCTTAGGATCCAGCAGATCAAGAACGTAAGTGCCTGTGAGAATGCCCGTTGCAAGCATACCGATTATCCTCGGCAGACCGATAGTCTGAAAAATGGCGGCGGCTGACAGCCCCACAAGAAAGATCACAGCCAGTGAAAATAACATAATTATACCTCCCAAAAATCAAAAAAAGCTGACAACTCCTGCATAAAAAAACAGAAGTCATCAGCTTAATAAGCGGTTTAGGTTTCCCAGGGGAGAACATCATTCCCCGATATGAGATTTTACTATTGTATTTTACCACATTGCCGTGATAATGTCAAGTGCTTAACAGGTCTGCGGTTGGGCTTTTTTCATTTTTGTGGTCTGGCGCTGAGCCATAACAAGCTTGTAGTATACGCCTTTTTTCTGCATAAGTTCAGCGTGAGTGCCAAACTCTGCAAGTCTGCCCTTGTCAAGGACGATAAGCCTGTCGGCGTTGCTGAGGGTGGAAAGTCTGTGAGCAATGGCAATTGTCGTCCTGCCCTTTGTGAGCTTGCCCAAAGCGTCTTGTATCTGCTTTTCCGTCTGAGTGTCAAGAGAAGCCGTCGCCTCGTCAAGTATTATTATCTTAGGGTCATGGAGTATCGCTCTTGCAATGGCAATTCTCTGACGTTCGCCGCCCGAAAGCTGATAGCCCTTGTTGCCCACTCGGGTGTTGTAGCCGTCAGGGAGCTTTGTGATAAAGTCATGTGCATTCGCAATTTTCGCTGCCCTTATTACTTCCTCAAAGGTAGCGTCAGGCTTTGCATATGCTATATTTTCAAGTACGTTTCCGTCAAAAAGGAAAGTTTCCTGCAACACCACGCCCACCTGTGAACGCAGGCTGTGCTGTGCAATATCCTTTATGTTCACGCCGTCGATGCGTATCTCTCCCTGCGTGCAGTCATAAAGTCTGAGAATAAGATTTATCATTGTGGATTTTCCCACTCCTGAGTGCCCCACAATGCCTATCATTTCGCCCTTGTTTATCTTGCATGTTATGTCTTTCAGCACAGGATTGTATACCTTGTAGCCAAAATAAACGCCGTCAAATTCGATATCGCCTTGAATGTCAAGGTCAATAGGGTCATCACAATCACGAACGTCAGTGTCCTCGTCAAGTATCTCAAAGACCTTGCCTGCGGAAACTGAGGTGTCCGCAAGATTTCTCGGTATCTGTATGAGCCAGCGTATAGGCTCGTAAAGCATTGCAACGTAGGTGGTGAACTGTATAAGCTGACCTAATGTCATGGTGTGGTCGAGAATCATGTTTCCGCCGAAATACAGTACGAAGAAGTTACCAATGGTGAGGATAAATTCTGAGGCAGGAATGGTGAGATACCACATCATTTCCGCACGAACACAGCTTTTCGCCCAGCGTTCGGAACATTCTGTGTAGCGCTGTATCTCCCTTACCTCGTTGCCGTAGGACTTTACAACTCTTATGCCGTTTAAAATATCATGCAAAGTTTCTCCATGAGAAACGCCGTTTTTCCATACCTTTGTGTAGCGTATTGCCATGGCGTCAAAAAGCTTTTGCACTATTATGAAAACTATCGGCACAGGCAAAACTGTCATAAGCGCAAGCCGCCAGTCCATGATAAAAAGCAGTATGCCTATTATCACAAGGGAAAGTATTTTTACTATGGCGTCCTTGCCGTTTGCAGTGATGAAGTCCTCAAGCTTTGCGGCGTCGCTTGAAACACGATTGATAAGCTCGCCTGCTGTTCGCTTTGATATGGAGTTCATGGAAAGCTGCTGTGACTTTTCAAATATCTCCTGCCTAAGGTCACGTCCCAGATTGAGTGCGACCTTGAAGCTGTTTTTCATGTTGAAAAACTCAAACACTCCTGCCAAAAGCAGCAGGGTGACGATAGTGATGATAACGCCTGCAAGGCCTGCCCAATGGGTGTTTTTCGGGGTAACATACTTGTCGATTATAACTCTGTCAAGATATGGCGCAAGCACCCAAATAAGCTCGGAAAGTATCGTGCATATAACTGCGATCGCAAAATATTTCTTGTATGGCGCAATGCGTTTTATGAGCTTGACCATTGTCTTGCCCTTGCCTGTGCAGTATATACATTCCTTTGCACCCTCCAGCGGAAGACCGCATTTGGGGCAGACAGGCTCTTCCGTGTCAGTTATCTCCATAAGCTCGCCTGTACGCAAACAGTGGTCAAGAAGCTTCATAAGCTCGGCGTATCTGAGAAACTGATCCTGCGAAAAACCGCAGAAGCAGATAGTTTCACCGCTTTTCAGCGTTCCCTGAGCCATAGAAGTGCCTATCTGCTGTTTGCACTCAAACTCGGAGAAATCGTCTATGCTGTATTCAAGTGTTATCTCACTGCCGTTGTAAACGTATATCTTTTCTTTTGTTACGCAGAAATGTCCGTCCATTTTCTCGCCCTCACAGGTGAAGTTCGCAGGCAGAGAGTAAACAATGTCTGCCGGGGCATTCTGTGGCAGGGAAGTTTTTAGATCCATATTTTCACACTCCTTTCAGTGTGGTCTGACACCTTTTAGGTGTACATTTCAAGCACCTGACGGCTTTTTCTGTCAAGCTTATGAATGTCAGGGCAGAAATATTTGTTGCCGTCTGCGTCATTGACGTAGAGATAATCATAGCCTATCATTCTGAAATTCTGATACCAGTCACGGATACAGATAGTTTTCTGTCCCGAAGTTGTGTCAGCCTTGACAAATATCGCACCACGCATATTGTCCTTTATGCTGTAGACCTTTGTTATCTCCGGCATATAGTATTTGTATTCAAGATAGCTGTCAAGAAGCTTGTATTGCTCACCGTCAAGCTCCGCCATATCTTTTATAACACCTATCTCACGAAATTCTTTTTCAGAATTTTCGTATGAAAGGCTTATGTAGGTGGTCTTTGAGTAAAATGGTATGAGTCTTGTGGGGTTTACCTTGTGATAAGTCCTGCCCTCATAATTGAGGGTAAGAAAACCACTTTCTTCCTTTGCAAGGCGTATCTTTTTGCAGTCAAGCAAATTAAGCTTATCGACCTCGTAGACCTCCTGCTCAGTGGTAATATTTTCAGCCATTATGTTCATCTCCTTACTTATTCGTTTATGAACTGCAATGCTTCCGATTGCAGCTTGTAAAGCTCGAAATATTTGCCTTTTTCTTTTATGAGCTTGTCATGTGTATCCATTTCTTTAAGCTCACCATTTTCGATAACGCAGAGCATATCAGCGTCACGGAGAGTTGAAAGGCGGTGTGCGATAGAAATAATCGTCCTGCCCTGTTTCAGATTGTCGATAGCGGCTTGTATCTTTCGCTCTGTCCTTGTGTCCATGGAAGCGGTCGCCTCGTCAAGGATAAGTATGTTAGGCTTCTGAATGATAGCCCTTGCGATAGATATTCTCTGCTTTTCACCGCCTGACAAGGATATTCCGCCCTCGCCGACCTTAGTGTTATAGCCCTCAGGGAGCTTTGTTATAAACTCATGTGCGTTTGCGGACTTTGCCGCTTCGATAACTTCTTCCATGGTGGCGTCAGGGTTTGCATAGCGGATATTGTCAGCTATGGAACCTATGAAAAGGAAAGTTTCCTGAGAAACTATACCGATATTTCTGCGCAGATCGTCAAAAGCTATCTTCCTGATAGGCACTCCGTCAATGGTTATCTCACCGCCTGTTACGTCATAAAGCCTTGCCATAAGGTTTATGATAGTGGATTTTCCTGCACCTGTTTTACCAACGATTCCAAACATATGTCCAGCCTGCACCTTGAAAGAAACGTTTTTTATGATAGGGTGTCCTGCTTCATATTCAAAGGATACATTTTTAAGCTCGATATCGCCCCTCATGTTTTCCATGTGAACAGGGTGTTCGTCCTCTTTTACAGTAGGCAGAGCGTCCATTATCTCAAACATTCTTGATGCGGCGTCCATACATTTTGCCCAGCGGTCACCTATCCATGTGAAAAAGTTGATAGGGTCCATCGCCATTTCGGTATAGGATATAAGTGCTGAAAGTGCGCCGAATAGTATGTGACCTTTTATAACAAGCACTGCACCAAGGCAGAAAACAAGCTTGTTCACTATCCTATAGAACGTCCATATAACAGGGATAGTGTTTGCTATCCGTGAGTTTATCCTTGAGTTTATCAAAAATGCGTCAGTGTTTTTTACCCTATAGCGTTCTATCTCTCTGTCCTCACGGGCGAAAGCCTTTACCACACGCTGACCGTTCATAACGTCAGACAGCACTGAGTTTGCAGAACGCATTGCAACGTCATATTTGCGGTAAAGCTTGCGCTGGCTTTTGTAAAATTGGTGCTGAACTATCTCTATCACCGAGATAGTGAGGATTATGCCAAGTGACAGAAGTGGCGAAATTGTGAGCATTATTACTGCAATACCCACTATTTTTACTACGTTTGTAAGTCCATATGGTACTATATCCGTGAAAAACCAGTAGATGTTCTGACTATCTCTGTCGACCCTCGACATAAGTGAGCCTGTCTGCTTGCTTGTGAAAAAGTCAAGGGAAAGCCGCTGCATTGAGGAGAATATCTTCACCCTAAGCCGGTGCGTAACAACAGGCACGACCTTTGAGGTTATAATGCCTGAAATGATACGCATTATCATTCCTGCAATGTTTATGCCCACGATGAGCATTACTATCATGAGTATCTTGCCATAGTATTTTCCGTTTTCCGCAAGCACATCATCATAGAGCATCTGAGAGCCGAATATCGGCGAAAGCACTGCGAAAACGTTGCTTAAAACTATGGTGAGCAGTATGAGAAATACCGCACCCTTAAATTCACCGAACATAGAAAGCAGGCGTTTGAACACCGAGCGTCTGTCTACACATCTCGGACAGACAGGGCGGTTAGGGTCAGGATAAGGCTCGCCGCAGGTAGGGCAGTGGGTCTTTACTCCTTCCAGCAGGCGGTCGTCAATAGGCTCGTTCTTGGCTGTGCAGTTCACACGCTGGCTGAATTTCTCAAATTTGTCAGCAAAGCCAAGTGAGAACCTCGCTATAGGGAATTCCTTGCCGGACTTGTCCTTTATCATAAGTCTTGCGGAATTTGCATAGCGGTCAACAAACATTTCTTCAATGCTGTCTATGGGGTATTCATCATAGCCTGATACTGTGAAGTTTACGAGATTTTTTCTCTTCTGCCCACGCTTCATTTTTCCGTATTCTTCATAGCCACGAAGTATGCAAAGGGTGTCTTTGGTGAAAGTTATGTATACGTCCACATATCCGCCCTCGCCGTCAAGGTCAGCTTTTACGCAGTAAAGCAGCTCGTCAGTCATAACTCCACGCTTTAGCAGTTCGTTTTCTGCAAGCTGTGGCAAAACGTCAAAAAACTTCATGTATTCCCTCCTTTTCAGGATAAATTTCATATTCTTCAGATATAATTCTGTAAATTCGCATAATGTAACTGCCTATAACAGGTCAAAAAAAGACCCCTGATACCTGATATCAGAGGTCGCAACAGATCTGCAGTATAATATCCAGAAAGCTGATAAAAATCTCATTAGCTTTTGGTAATAAGGGCAGGTAAAATGACATCTGAAAGGCACATTGAACTTACATTATTTGCAAGACTTATATTCTCGTTAGTCTTTATAAGATCAAAAAGAATATTTCTCATTTCACCCACCACCTTTCAGTTTATTTTTTATAGCGTTTATCATTATACGAATTTTCGTGAAACATCACGCAAGGTTTATTATATAACCAAACTTTCTATTTGTCAATAGGATTTTCCAAATTTTTTTTGCTTTTTGAGAAAGCTGCCCAGAATATCAGCACAAGAAGTATCACCGCAAAGCACATCCAACCAATAAGAACAGGCAGACTTCTGTTTGAGAATGTGTCATAGTAGCCTTTAAGATAGATGAAGCAGATAAGAGCAGGCACAACGTATGCCATGTAGCTGCGAAGTCCGTCAGGGATATGCTTTCCCTTGCCAGTGTTGGTTTCCTTGATGAAGTTCTCCCAGCCCCAGCCGTTTTTGCGAACGCAGAACAGCACTCCCACAAGAGAGCCAAGTGGAAGAAGATTCGATGATACCAAGAAGTCTTCAAGGTCCATGATAGTCGAGCCTGCGCCCATTGGCTGGATATTTTTCAGCAGGTTAAATCCAAACACAGCAGGCATTGTAAGCACAAGTATCATCACAAGGTTTACAATAAGGGATTTTTTTCTGCTCCAATCCCACAGTTCCACTGACATTGTGATAATGTTCTCAAACACTGCGATAACGGTGGAAAGAGCCGCAAATGACATGAAGATGAAGAAGAATATTCCCCACAAACGGCTTGAAGCCATATGGTGGAAAACGTTAGGCAGAGTGATGAAAAGCAGTGACGGACCTGAGTCAGGCTCGATTCCGTATGCAAAGCAGGCAGGGATTATGATAAGTCCCGCAACGACAGCCACGGCAGTGTCAAGAACGATAACGTTCACAGACTCGCCTACAAGAGTGCGGTCCTTTTTCAAATAGCTTCCGAATATCTCCATTGTGCCTATGCCTATGCTTAGTGTGAAAAACGCCTGAGTCATTGCGGCGAAAAGCACTGATGTGAAACCTTTTTCCTTAAAGACGCCAAAGTCCGGCACAAGAAAGAATTTAAGCCCCTCAGAAGCGCCTTTCAGCCTGATAGAGTTCACCGCCAGCACCACCATGAGCGCCATAAGCAGTATCATCATAAATTTCGTTACCTTTTCAATGCCGTTTTGCAATCCCAGTGCACAAACACCGATACAAAGTATGATAACGATAGCCGAGAATATGAGCATGAGCCACGGGGATGCCTGCATATCCTTAAAAGCCTCAGCCGTTGCCGCTGTGCTTGAAGCGTCCAACGAGCCAGTGGCGTATTTAAAAGCATAGTATAACATCCAGCCTGTGACCATGGTGTAAAACATCATGAGCAGATAGTTTCCTGCAATGCTCGTATATTTTGTGCAGTGATATCGGCTACCTGGCTTTTCAAGTCGGTTGAAAGCCTGAGAAAGACTTCGGTTGCTTCCTCTGCCTATGGCAAATTCGCATATGAGTATTGGCAGTCCCAACAGCACAAGGCAGATAAGGTATAGGAACAGAAAAGCTCCGCCGCCGTTTTGTCCGCAAATGTATGGAAATTTCCACACGTTGCCAAGACCAATGGCACACCCTGCGGACACAAGTATAAATCCCAATCGGGATTGAAAGGTTGCTCTGTTTTTATTTTCGTTCATAATAATTCTCCTGTAAAAATAGTCATACAATCTCTATTATATAGTATATCGTGGCTTTTGTCAAATTTTCACAAAGTATCATATTACTATGCTAAAACGTGTTAAAACGAGCCTTTCAAAAACGCAAAAGCGGGACGTCGAGAACGCCGTCCCCTACATATACTGCAAAATGTTTTGTGAAAATTTGCCGAAAACAAAAACCCTCCCGAAAATGGGAAGGCTTTGTCATAAGGAAATTGATTATAGGAAGGATAACTATTATACAAATTTATATTTATACAAAATCTATTTTTCTATAGGAGTCGATAGCGCCCTGATGTTTAACGCTTTCACCACAGAATTTATTTGAAAACGCTATACAGCGTTCTAGCTGTGCATTGTCAAGGTCACAAAGACCTTCGGCGGTCACATTGAGAGTTTTTAGTGCATATAGGAACGAGCCTATAAATCCGTCTCCTGCGCCTGTTGTGTCAACTGCTTTCACCTTTTCACTCTCTGCAAATGCCTGTGCGTTCTTTGTGAAAGCATATGCCCCCTCTGAGCCGCAGGTGTATATCACAAGCTTCACATTGCCTGTGAAAAGCTTTGGCAGAGCGGCTTTGATGTCGTTTTCACCTGTGATGAATCCAAGCTCTTCGTCTGATATCTTCACAATGTCAGCCATTGGTATAAACTCGTTCACGGTATCATGCAGAGCTTTCTTGTCGTTCCAAAGAGGAAAACGCAGATTAGGGTCAAAGCTTATCATTGCGCCTTTTTGACGTGCATAGGCGATAGCCTTTTTGTGTGCGTCTTTCATCGGGAAATCTCCAAGGGAAACGCTGCAAAAATGCAGTGCGTATGCGTCCTCAAACCATTCTTCTTTTACCTGCTCCGCTGAAAAAAGCATATCTGCGGAGGGCTTTCTGTAGAATGAGAACGTCCTGTTGCCGTCATTTTCAAGGCTCACAAAAGCCAAAGCTGTGTTCGCCTTGTCGGTGAAGCTCACAAGGGAAGTGTCGATTCCAGCCCTTGCAAGGTCGCTTGCTATCTTTCTTCCGAATGGGTCATCACCAAGCTGAGTGATAAATTTCGAGCTTCCGCCAAGGATAGTGAACGCTCCGCAGACGTTTGCAGGCGCACCGCCGCTTTTAGGGCTGAAAGCCGTTACCTCCTCAAAAGCACAGCCTGTCTGTGCAGGGATAAAATCTATCAGTGCTTCTCCTATGGCAAAAAGTGTGTTTCCCATTGCAGTTCCTCCTCTCAGATGTCCCAAACCTGTGCCTCAAAGCCGTTTACTTTAAGCTTTACGCTGTCATTATCGGGATATATTCTTGTTGACATTACAGTTTCGCCGTCATTGATATATACCTCAATGCTTGACATATCTGCGATAACTCTTATGTTTCTCACGCTGTCTATCTCTGCATTTCTTGTTGTTCTGCCGCAGCCGTATTTTTCATCAGTAAATTTCATTGTAAAGAGCTTTTTCTCTTTATCAAAGCCAAGCTCCAGCTTGCCGTCAAGGGATATGCTGAAGTTGTCCGCAGGCTCACCGTCAAGTTCAAATGGCAGAGGATATTCTGCAGTTTGACCGCTGCTCTGACGGCGTGCGTTGCTTTTAAGCTCGTCAAATTCAGCTATAGGCTGCTGTCTGAGCTTGCCGTTGGGTGCAATAGTTACAACTCTCGGTATGGTAAGGCAGTGCTGCCAGCCAAGCTCAGTTGTGGCATTGCCGTAGACCTTGTTATCCATGCCAAGCCAGCCTATGAGTATTCTCCTACCCTGTGGGTCAAGAAATGTCTGCGGTGCATAGAAGTCAAAGCCCATGTCCCACTCGGTGAAGTCACCGAGAACGCTGTCCTCAAGCTTGCCCTGAACAGGGAAGTAGCCTGATTCGTTAAGGTTCTGCCACTTTGTTTCATAGTGCGGCATACCCTGCGGGCAGGTGCTTAAAAAGCCCTTGCCGTCTATCTCGAAATAGTCAGGGCATTCCCACATATAGCCGTAGCCCTCTTTGTATACCTTGCCGGTGTATTTCCAGTTTATAAGATCGTCAGATTCGTATACAAGCACACAGCCCTCGTCGTCAAGAGTTCTTGCACCGAGCACCATTTTCCATATGTCGCCCTCTTTCCACACCTTTGGATCTCTCACATGGCATGAGCAGAAATCAGGGTAGTCGCTGTTTCTGAGAAGCACCTGCTTTTCGCTCATGTTGCTTCCGTCTGTGGTGGTGACGTGGATAACGTTCGCACCTCTGCCGGCTTTGACATAATCATAATCGCCTTTCATCTTCACATTACCTGTGTAGAAAATATGCAGAACACCGTCATTTTCAATGGCACTTCCTGAGTAAACACCATGGCTGTCCTCAGGAATGTCAGGCATCATAACTGCTCTGTCATAAGTCATGTGCATAAGGTCGCTGCCGTGATAATGTCCCCAGCCTCTTGGCGTGTGACCGTCAGCGGCAATTGGGCTGTACTGAAAATAAACATGATATTCGCCCTTGTAAAAGCTCAGACCGTTCGGGTCATTGAGCCAGCCGTCAGGCGGTTCGATATGAAATCTCTGACGCCATTTTGCGTTCTTTATTCTTTCTCTGTTTTCCAGTTTTTCTTTGTTATCCATTTATATCCTCTCCTTTTGGCTCATTGACTATGATTATTGACGGTTTGTCTGTGCTTTATGCGTTTACCTTTATTAGTTTATCTCCTATAGTCACTTCTGTGCCTTCTTCTGCAAGCTCCTCGACGGAGGCAAATTCGTCTGAATTGCCAACAAGAACAGGCGTGATAGTCTGATAGCCCTTACTCTTTATAAAGTCCATATCGAAAGTGATAAGCGTCTGTCCCTTTGTTACTCTGTCGCCCTCAGAAACGTAAGCCTTGAAGCCCTCGCCTTTAAGCTCAACAGTGTTTATGCCAACGTGGATAAGAAGTTCCTTGCCGTTGTCAAGTGTCAGACCAACTGCATGGAAAGTGTCAAAAAGCGTTTCGACCTTGCCGTCGCCAGGTGCAACGACCTTGCCCTCAGTAGGTTCTATTGCCGCACCAAGACCAAGTATGCCCTGCGCAAAGGTCTGGTCAGGAACGTTTTCAAGCTTTACAGCCTTGCCGCTAAGCGGAGCTGTGATAATGCCGTCATCTGCTGCGTCTGCATTTTCAGCCTTTGTTTCGATAGCCTGTGCAGGCTGTTCAGCCTTTTCTGTCTTGTTTTCGGAAGTCTTGTTCTCGTTTCTTATCTGCTCGTTGTTCGTGCCGAAAAGCCAAGTAAGAGTGAATGCAACGCCCATTGCTACAGCCATTGAGATTATATATTTCACTGGGTGGTTGAGTGTAAGAAGTATTGCAAATATTCCTGTTACACCTGTTGCAGTTGCGCCAAGGTGGAGGATAGAAGCGACCATTGCTCCGCAAGCGCCGCCGATAGAGCCGAATATGAAAGGCTTTACAAATCTAAGGTTTACACCGAATATTGCAGGCTCTGTGATGCCAAGCATACAAGACAGTGCAGAAGGATAAGCCATTGATCTGATCTTATTGTTCTTGCTTCTTACTGCCACTGCAAGGCAGGCAGCTCCCTGAGCCATATTTGCGGCAGATGCCAGAGGCAGCCAATAGGTCGCACCATATTTAGCAAGCTGACCAATGTCGATAACAGTGTACATATGGTGTATACCGCCAACAACTGTTGTTGAATAGAAACCGCCCATTATGAACGAACCAATGCCGAATGGGATAGTGATAAGCTTCTGAACGCCTGTGATAATGCCATTTTCAAGGGCAACGAATACAGGACCGATAAAGGTGTAAACGAGGAAAGCTGTTACTGTAAGGCTCACAAGAGGTGTAACGAAAAGGTCGATTATGTCAGGCACTTTCTTGTGAAGCTTTTTCTCCATAGTCGCAAGAATGAATGAAGCGATGATGATAGGAATTACATGACCCTGATAACCTACCATGTGAACATTGAACAGACCAAATATGGAGAACGTCTGCTCATATCCGTTTGTGGAAACTGTCCAAGCGTTTTGCAGGTCAGGGTGGATAAGGAACATTCCTATTACCGCACCAAGATAAGGGTTGCCACCGAACACCTTAGTTGCAGAATAGCCAATAAGTATCGGCAGGAATGTGAACGCTGCATTTGAAAGCAGTTTGAATATTGTGAAAACATATCCATTTGTGTCAAGGGAAATAAAGCCGTTTGAAGCCATGAAATTCAAGGCTTCCATTATTCCCATGATAAGACCGCCTGCAACGATAGCAGGGATTATAGGTACAAATACGTCTCCGAGAGTTTTGATAAGTCTTTTGAACCAGTTCTGCTTCTGAGCCACCTGAGCCTTGACTTCGTCCTTTGAAGAGGCTTCCACGCCTGCCTCTGCGATAAATTCGTCATAGACCTTGTTTACCGTTCCGGTGCCTATGATGATCTGAAGCTGTCCTGAAGCTTCAAAAACGCCCTTTACAACATCAATGTTCTCCAATGTTTCTTTCTGTATCTTTGAGTTGTCTGCGATTATAAGTCTTAATCTTGTGGCACAGTGTGCGGCACTGACCAGATTTTCCTTTCCGCCTATAGCAGAAAGTATCTCACGAGCTGAACTTCTGTGATCCATAATATCCCGTCCTTTGCTTGCTTTTTTATTATTTTGTCCGAACTATGTTATTTTATCAGTTTCATCATTTATGTGATACCGATTTCATTAACTATATTATAACCCATGACAGTGCATTTGTCTATTGACAAATAATATAAACTTGCAAGGCGGTATTACAAGGTTTCACACAGTTTCACATTTTTTTCTCTGTAGACTCACGCTCTTCCAGCTCAAAATCGAGCGTCAGTGTCCTTGGTATAGAGCTTTCTCGTCTAAGTGAATTGAGCAGCATTTGTGCCGCTTCTATGCCTGCGGTGCGATAATGAAAATGCACAGAGGTCAGGGGAGTGGACGTGACATTACAAAGCTGAGAGTCGCCAATACCTGCTATCATTATATCCTCTGGTACTTTCAATCCCTGCTCACGGCAGGCAAGGAGTGCGCCTGCGGCAAGATTGTCGGTGGCACAGAAAATGTGGTCGTACCTTCTGCCGCTTCTCAGTAATGTCAAAGCCTTTTTGTAGCCTGAGTCCATTTTAAATTCAGCCGTCTGCATATCAGACTTTTCAATGTTGATGCCGTTGTCAGAAAGGGCGTGGAGAAACCCGTCTTTTCTTGCCTGACCTGCCGCTTTGTCCTGTTCGGTAACACCGATAAAAGCGGGCTTTTTGCAGCCTTTGTCAAGCATAAGCTTCTCTGCGGTATAGGCGGCTTTGTAATCGTCATGACAAACGCAGTTTGCACCCTTGTATTCCTGTCCCACAATTACCACCGGAACACGCATTTTTTTCAGCACAGCGTCATGAAGCGGAGTGAAAACAGAAGCCAAAAAGATAACTCCGTCAACACGATTGCTTCGGAAAAGCTCCAGATATTCCACTTCTTTCTTTGGGTCGTTGGCAGAGTTCACAAGCAAAAGCTGATAGCCCTGCTCGCTCAAGACCTGACTTATCCCTTCCACCTCTCTTGCACAGCTCTCACTTGAAAGCTTCGGTATAATAACTCCCACAAGCTTTGTCACCCTTGTTCTCACGTTCTGCGCCTGAACGCTTGGGGCATAGCCTGTGGCTTCTATGGCGGCTTCAATAAGCCTGCGCTTTTCTTCGCTCACATAGCCGTCATTGAAATATCTGCTCACAGCAGATTTTGATACGCCTGCGGCTTTTGCAAATTCGGTAATGTTCATTGCTCGTCACTCCTTTTATTATATTATACCACTGCACTATGAATTTTCAATATGGTTTCATATGAATATTTCATATATAATGTGAAACTGTTTCAACTAAAAAAACTGCCGCACCCAATCGGTACAGCAGTTATGAATATCTATTTTACAATTGAATGAAGCCTCCATTTTCCACCCTTGTATCTTATAAGGCTCACCATAGCGGTCACAAACCATGTTGCGGCGGTGGTGTACCATATGCCCCAATAGCCTATGAAAGCTATCTTTGTAAGGATAAGTGAAAGACCTATCCTGCATATTACCTCCGCCATGCCGTTTACAAGGGCATAGTTTGTATCGCCTGCGCCGTTCAAAAAGCCCCTTGTGGTGTGGATAATACCCAGCGACCAGTAGAAAAGTGAAGTTATGATAAGCGCTTTTGCCGATATGCTTATAACAGTCTTGCCCTTGACAAACCAAGATGTTATCGCTCCACCGAACAGTGTGAACAGCACAAGCACCACTGCCGAGAATATCACCGATATCTTTATTGCACAAGCAAGACCTTTCTGCGCACGTTTTTCTTTTCCTGCACCGATATTCTGTCCTGTGAATGTTGAAACCGCCGCATTAAGTGAAGAAAACGGCTGTTGAACGAACTGCTCGATACGCATTGAAACTGTGTATGCCGCCATGACCGTTTCGCCAAAGCCGTTTGTCACACGCTGGAGCGCCACCATTGATACCGAGATAAGTCCGTTTTGTATGGCGATAGGCACGCCTGTTTTCACACAGCGGCTCATCATGTCCTTGTCGGCGTGCAGATCGTCTGCGGTGAGCTTTATCTCTCCGCTCACTGCAAAGCAGTACACAATACAAGAAATGGCAGAAAGTGCCTGCGTAAGCACCGTCGCCCATGCCGCACCTGCTATGCCGAATTTGAATACCACCACAAAAAGCAGGTCAAGGAGGGCGTTTAGCAAGCTTGCTGCACCTAAGAATATCAGCGGTGTTTTTGAGTCGCCCAAAGCCCTCATTATGGCGTTTATC
>OKRZ01002303.1_pt1 | contig 14073 bp, 14 predicted proteins | sample 1601141 | NCBI WGS metagenome assembly OKRZ01 (sample SAMEA3541524, study PRJEB24748) | human gut metagenome | biome: human gut; feature: human-associated habitat; material: faeces | place: China | collected 2012
CTTGCTCCGTACCAAGGCCGTACTTTCTTCGGTCAGAGGTACCTGTGAGTGGAGATGGTACGGAGCAAGTGCATCCCGGATATGGTTTAGATAGGGTTTGTATTGCAATGAAACACTCTTGTTATAAGATAATTCCGGTTAGTTAATTTTCAAATGTGAATTCGTAAAATATTGATGTTGTATTTAAAATCTATTGCTTGTAATATGAATTTATTAAATGTATAATCTGAATTTTTAATCATATATTTATAATTTATTGAATATATAATAATATTATTTATTATGTTTGTAATTATTATGGTTTATGTTTATGAAATAAAACACTATGCCTTTCGTGAAAGGTCTCAATAGAACTCTTTAATAAAACATAGATATTAAAAAAGTAATGAGCAACTTGAGGTTTACCTTATATCTGGTATTGATTTTTCTCGTCGCATGTCGGCAAGAAAGTTCGTTAGAACGCGCATTAGCAGCTTCCGGGGATAACCGGAAAGAGTTAGAATTGGTTTTGGATTACTTCAGGGGAGATAGTTTGAAGTATAAAGCGGCTTGTTTTCTTATAGAGAATATGCCGGGAGCTTTTGCCGTGGACGAAAAAATTGTGGCAGCTTGCCAGCCTTTCTACCAAATGTATGATTCATTGTCGCATACCTACGATTATGATTCTCTGTCTATATACGACCAGTATCCCAGGGGTAAAGACTGGGGAAGGCAGATAGACAGCTTGTGGAATGCATATTCCAGCTATAATAATGAAAAGCTGAAAAAGGATATGTGTATTGATATTAAGACCATTAAAGCTTCCCGGTTAATAACGGAAATTGAGCAGGCATTTCGGGTATGGAAAGAGAATGTCTATACCAGAAACTATTCTTTTGAAACTTTTTGTGATTACATTCTGCCTTATCGCCAGGAAAACGGTTTATTGGTGGATAGTGCACGCCAGGTATTCTATAGTAGGCATCACGGACAGTTTTTTGCCAATCCCGGAAAAAATATGATAGAAGAAGCGGATTCTCTGTTACGATTGTATAGTTACATAGGGCATTCGGGATTTCATGCTACCGGTATTCCTATATGGGATGTTGCTACGTTAGAGAAGTTACGTCACGGACTTTGCACGCACAAATGTTGGCATAACGCATTGTTGTTTTCTTCTTTAGGTATAGCGGCTGCCACTGACATTGTTCCGGCATGGGCCAATAGGGGAAGTTCTCATTCGTGGAGTGTATTGATTGAAGAGGGAGATATTCATCCTTTTAATCCCTTTTGGGAACAGGACTTGTGGCAGTATAAGCGCCTTTACAGCAATATGGATTATCATAAATACTGGGGACGCTTCCGTCTGCCTAAGGTTTTCAGGAAGACATACCGATATTATATGGAAGGGCCGCTGGCAGATGGAGTGCCTGCTAAGGATATACCTGAAGCTTTCAGAAGTTTAAGGAAGAAAGATGTTTCGCATGAGTATTTTGATACGGTGAATGTGAGGATAAAGCTGCGTAAGGTGCCTTCCGGCACGAAGTATGCGTATCTGTGCGTATGGAATTATAATAACTGGAAACCTGTTCATTGGGGAAAAATAACCGGGGATGTGGCGTTGTTTTCGGGAATGGGGAAAGACATTGTTTATTTGCCCATGTACTGTATGGACGGAGAGATGGTAGTGGCGGCTGATCCTGTATTGGTACAGAAAGATGGAAAGGTGCGAATACTTTATCCGGAGGATACACGGGAAGAAATGGTGACTACACAGTATACAGGAGTACTGGCTTATCCATTGAACAGGTATAATAACGGGATCATAACCGGAACAGCACTTAAGGGAGGGAAGGTTTATGGTAGATGGGGAGATACTTTGTGTGTATTTCCGGAACAAATAGAATTGAATAGCCAACGATTGCAAGTGCAATCCAAAGATTCGGTACGTTATGTACGGATGATGTTGCCCGCAAAAGGGGTGGCACTTGGCGATTTGAAATTCTATAAAGAAACTTTTTCAGGCAAGGAGCTTGTGAAGAGTGTTCGTTGGATGACATCATTGCCTTTGTCTTTCAAAGGGGAACCAGCTGATAATATATTTGATGCATGGTCTTCTACAGGTTATAGAAGGCCGCTTGATACAGATTATGTAGATTTGGATTTAGGGGAATGCTGCCTGTTGTCTGAGGTGAGTTTTTGCCCTTATCTGGATGTGGAGTATAAGGAAGATGAAATTTATGAACTTTGCATATGGCAGAATGGCTGGCAGGTTATTACGAGTGGTAAAGGAGGGAAGCCTCTGCGTTTTACAGATGTTCCTAAAAATGCATTGTGGTTGATCAGACCTTCTTCTCAAAAGGAGCGGAAACATGTACGCCCTTTTGTATATGAGAATGGGGAGGTTTATTGGTATTAAAGAGAGGAGAAGGAGCATGATTTGTGCAGGTAAGACACGTTTTTATCCCCTTATTGGTTTGATTGTATACCTAAGAGGTGGATAAAAATAGCTTACTTTGTTGGTGGAAATGGCAAAACCTTTAAAACCTATATTATGATACTATTAGGAAAAATGCACAGTCATGTATGGAATACTTTTATTTTATCAGCTATCCTGCTCAGTTCTTGTTGTCCGCCTCCTGTTGATGATGAAGTTTATATAAATATTTATCAGAATATGTCTATAGAAACGATTCCTGTTGAGAATGTGATTGACACCTGTTATCGTAAAAGTCCGGAGTTCTTCTTTGCTAATTCTGCGATATTTGACAAAGAACCACGCGGGAAATTTCTGCTCCATGCGCATGGATATGTGTGTGAAGCCGATAGCGGTAATATGCTGGCTACGCTGGCCGAAGTAGCCTGGCACATGGGGATGGAGCGGAACGGGGATCTGGTTCGCATAGACTTCGACTCATTAATTGTAAAGGATGATAATGAGAGTAAACTCAGCACCGACTATGCACGAGCCATGTCTATAGAGAATACCCCGACCTACATCGTAGAAATCAGTAAAACGCAAAGTGCTCCATCACCTGTCAGAATGGAAAAAGGCATGATAGGATTTGGTTCATGGGATACGGAGGTAGAGTTTAAAGATATTCGGATAGAGGCGGATGGAAAAAACATTCTTTATGATGTGTCCTGTTGCCGAGCCGATAGCGGGGAGTGGAAAGTACAGGATGGCATATTGATGCAGACTTCCAGACAACTGCGTACCAGAGCCGTTTTGCCCGATTTCATCGGGAATGAATATGTACTTACGTTCAAGGCACGGCGCACAAAAGGAAATGAGGGCTTTTTTCTCTATTATGGTGTATCGGCGAACGGGAAAAAGGGATATTGTGTCAATGTGGGAAGATGGGGTAACCGCTTCATTAATATCGAAGATATGAAGGGTGAGGTAGTGACCAAGATATTGCCTTGGCATCTGAAGAATAGTCGTTGGTATGATGTGAAATTGGTGAGTACGTCCAAGGGTGTGGAGTTTTATGTGAATGGGAGATTGGTGGTCGGTTATAAGCCGGTCATGCCCCGGCAGTTTTATGCTGCCGGATACGATGAAGAGGCGGGAGAGATAGTGGTAAAGGTGGTTAATGCGGCAAATGCTCCTTATAAAGTAAGGTTCCATCTTGTGGGAGGCGCACGGATCGAGGCGAAAGGACATGTACTTACATTGGCGGCCGCTACCGGCATGGACGAGAATACGGCAGAGGAGCCTAAACGTATTTATCCGCGTGAGAGTGAATTCCGGGAGTTTGGAGAGTTGTTTGATTACGAATTCCTTCCTTTCTCTTATTCGGTAATGAGAATAAAAACACAAAAAAGAAGATGACAATGAAGAAGATTCTTTCAATAATAGCCCTTTCCATCGCAGTAATGGCTTGTGGCAGCAAGACGAATTTAGAGACGGCACTGATACAGGCAGGTGATAATCGCGCGGAGTTGGAAAAGGTGTTAAATCACTATGCTGTGGATTCGCTGAAGTATAAGGCCGCCTGTTTCCTGATCGAGAATATGCCCTATCATTACTACTATACGGGCGAAGAGGTGAATTATGAAAAACAATTTTTCAAGATGCTTCATGAAACGGCTTTGTCGCCCGAAGTGATTGCGGATTCCCTGAACCGTGGGAGAATGAACGAACAATTTGGTAGGACAGAGTTGAAGTATGATATTCGGGAGGTGGATTCCGTCTATTTGGTTCACAATATAGACTGGGCATTCAAGGTCTGGCGTGAGCAGCCTTGGGGCAAGAAGGTTTCTTTTGAGAACTTTTGTGAGTATGTGCTTCCTTATCGCGTGGGGGATGAATGTCCGGTGGAATGGCGCGAACGGCTTTACGATAAATATAATTCTCTGTTGGACAGCATTCGTCTTAAACCCGAGAGTGTTTTCCCCTGGATTGTGGCGGATGCACTGCTGGATTCTTTGAAGAAACGTTCTCCCCGTTTTGTTTCTTATTCTTATGCCAAACATAGTGCAGGGCCGGAAATTGCGGACTGGCTGTCCGGTAACTGTGAAGATTTGGCGGATGCGTTTACTTACATCTGTCGCTCTCTGGGCATTCCGAGTGGTTGCGATGAAATGCTGATGCGTGGTGATAACAATGTGCCCCATTACTGGAACTTTGTACCGGATGATCATTGCGACGCTTTCTTCTGCTCGCTTCTCTATCCCGGTCCTCTTATCCAATCGCACACTTACGACGCACCCCGGGGAAAGGTTTATCGCCGGATGTTCAGTATCAACCGGGACATGATGAAAATGATGAGCCAACCGCCGGAGAAAATACATCCTACTTTCCGCTATCCGTTGATGCTGGATGTAACAGATATTTATTCTGATTGCGAACAGACGATCTGCATCCCTGAGTCACGCTTTCTTATCCGGCCGGAGCGGGATGAGCTTATCTATTTATGTCTTCCTTCACACATGGAGTGGGTTCCGGTAGCCGTCAGTAAGTATAGGAATGGACAGGTAAGTTTTGAAAATGTCGATGGAAACGCTGTTTTTTGCCTGTCCTCTTACCGTGATAAACAGTTGGTGCCCATGACTGTTCCTTTTTGGGCTCATAAGGAATTGAGTTATTTCCGATATTTCGGTAACGGAGAGGGGGAGGAACGGGTTACGATTCTTCATAAGTTCAACCTGTTTATTGAACCATTCATCGACCGTATGGTGGGCGGGGTATTCGAAGGCAGCAATGATGCGGGATTCCGGACAAGAGATACTTTGTTTGTGATTGAAGAGAAACCCGTACGGCTTCAGAATGTGGTTTATGTCAGTAATCCGAAAGAATATCGCTATTTGCGCTACTACGGACCTGCGGGTAGCTACTGCAACGTTTCGGAAGTCGGGTTTTACAGGGAGCCGAATGATATGGTTCCGTTGCAAGGAAGGGTGATAGGTACACCGGGAAGTTTCGGGGGTGATAAGGGGCATTGGTATATGAGTGCCTTTGATGGTGACCCATACACTTCTTTTGATTATAACCAGCCGGATGGCGGTTGGGCAGGAATTGATTTGGGAAAATCTGTTTCGGTTGGTAAGATAGTCTTTACTCCGCGAAATCGCGTTAATTTTATTCGCAAAGGTGATAAGTACGAGCTTTTCTATGCCGGAAAGGGAGGCTGGATTTCTGCGGGAACTACGGTGGCTAATTCCGATTCATTGGTTTATAATGTTCCTAAAGGGGCGTTACTTTATCTGAAGAATCATTCGGGTGGGGTGGATGAACGGATCTTTGAGTATGTGGATGGGGAACAGGTGTTTTGGTAGTAGCAGATAATGATAAGTCATAAAATAGAATTGGATTATGAATAGAAAAAACGCTTTTGGTAGAGTTCTGCTGATAGTATCATTGACAGCAACTTTGTGTTTATCAATAGATATTATTTATGGATATCTGACGAAGGAGCGGAGCTGGAATGAGCAAATGCGTACTTCCCTTGTCGGCGTATTGGAAGATAGTATGGAGAAACGTGGAAAAGAAGATGTGTATATAGTATCACATTCCTATAGCAGAAGAGATTTTAAAGATGATAGCCCGAAGATAGTTACAATGGATGTAGGAGAAGGCCCTAAAGAATATATTGTACCTGCCTATAAGCATTATAATAATATAGCGGAGAATCCTACAGAGAGACTTTTCGACAGTGTTATATTGGAAGAACAACCTTTAGCGGCAGATTCTTTGAATATGCTGTGGGATAGACTTTTGGTTAAAAACGGTATCTCTGGTACTGGCAATATACGTGTTTCAGTCACAGATTTATCGGAGAATATATCTATGACTTATGCAAAAGATACTCGCTATCTGCCTCTATCAGATAGCTTGTTCTCTTATTACATAGGCTATCGCTGTGAAGTCGAGGTGACGGCTTTTGCGTCGCCTTTTAATTATTCGCGTAGTATGACTTTATGGGACTGGATGGAAATCTTCTTTCTTTTGTTGTCCGTTGTGTTTTTCTTCTGGATTTGGACTGTTTATAACAGACGTTCTGTTGATGCTTGCGAACATGATAATTTCGGAAGCGTAGCTGCTGAGGAAGAAGAGTTGGTGGTTGTCTTGAAAGAAACTGTGTCCTGTATCTATCAACTGGGAGATGATGTTTTGTTTGATCCGGCAGATAGACTGTTGAAGAAGGGAAATCAAATAAAGAGTTTATTGCCACAGGTTTCCGCTTTATTGCTTGGGCTTTTAGAGGCTGACGGGTATTGTATGTCTATATCGGATATTTGCCTGCTGTTATGGCCGGATGGCAGTGGACGTTCTGAACGGGTACACACAGTTGTAGGGCGGCTTCGCTCTTCTTTGGCTGAAATGTCAGCGCAAATATCAGTTATCAGCGGAAATTCAAAGTATCAGTTGAAAATAGCCCATTCCATCGAAGAAAAGACACCGTTGGATGATGTTTTGTAGAATTAGTGAAAATCTAACATAATCTTACAAAACCTATCAAATTCATCAAATATAATGTCTGACAGGTTTTGTCAGACGTTATATTTGTTTTTATGCTCTTTGGACTGCTACCTTTGTGAGGAATCAAATGGAATTATTGGTTAAATGAAAAATATGAAAAAGAAAGTTTTGCTTGCAGGTATGTCACTTCTGGTTATGACGATTGTCTGCTATGGCTCTTTTCATGAGGAAAAGACTGAAAGTGCTTTGCTAATGGAAAATATTGAAGCATTGGCGGGAGGAGAAAGCCATGTTCCTATGCATTGTGTAGGTTCTGGGACAGTTGATTGTCCGATAAATCATGAGAAAGTTAAAATTGTAGCAACCGGTTATAGCCTTGAAGACTTGTACTGACATATTGCTAATAGTGCTTCTTGTCTCGGCATGTGCCTCTGCGCCTGAGAAAGGAATTCCTTATAATGACTTTCCGGTTACGGAACAGTTATCGGGCCAAACTGTACCATTAGATACTGCCATATTTCATTTCCCTTATCGGATTCGGGTACAGGGTGATACCGTAGCTATACTGGATTTGCATGCTTCGGAGCACTTCATTCAGCTTTTTCATTATCCTGATTTCTCATATATAGCTTCTTTGGGCAGGCGCGGAGATTCACCGGAAGATATGCTTTCTGCCGAGAATCTCCGTTGGGATGGAAATTCATTGTGGATGTTAGATGCAAATAAATCGCAATTAACCAGGTATAGTTTGTCTTTATCCGGCGACTCACTCCTTCGTGAGGAAGTGGTGAGTCTGGATAAAGAAATTCTCCGGGCATTAGACTTTGTGGTATATGATGATTCTACTTTTATCGTTCCTGATTATTCAGGAGAAAGTCGTTTTTGTTGGATAAACCGAAAGGGTAAGCTACTGCGCAAGATGGGAGAGATTCCTTCTGTTAATGAAGAGGTTTTGAGGCAGGCTCGTCCTGCTTTGGCACAGGCATGGCGTAGTTTCATTGATTATAATCCTCGGAATGGAGTTTTGGCGGCTGTTACTCAATTGGGAGAAGTTCTTGAAATCTATAACTTGAAAGATAGTACACATGTGGTTCGTATTGGTCCGCATGGCGAGCCGAAGTTCAAAGTTGCGGAAGGCTATGGTATTCCTACGGGAATTATGGGGTTTTGCGATGTGCAGGTGACGGATAGTGCTATCTATGCGGTGTTTCAGGGACGTACATTCAAGGAGATTACAGAAGCGACACAGAGAGGGGATATGACGGATGGAGGATGGTATGTATATGTGTTTAGTCTGGAGGGGGAGCCGTTGAGGAAATATGAGTTGGATCATGCTATTTATGGTATGTTTGTGGATGGTCAGTTTAGGACTCTTGTTGTTGTAGATATAAATAAGGATGAGCCAATGGTGAAGTTTTGTTGTAATAAAGAAAAGTATACTTTAGGTAAATAGTGCAAACTATTGATATAAAAATAATTAATAAAAAGTTATCATGATGAAAAAATTAGTATTTATTGGTTTAGCTGTCTTGGTTGTGACAGTGGTTTGTTATGACGTGTATGTAATGCATAATAAAAATTATGGATTGACGGATTTGGTACTGCCTAATGTAGAGGCTTTGGCAGAATATGAATCAGATATGGCTGATCCATTAAGATTAAAAAAATGTTATCTATATGCCGGCACTGATTTGCTTCCCGATGAACCTGCAGAAATTGTCGTAAAATGTAATGGCTGTGCTACGGTGAAATCTACCATGCATGTGGGTGATGCCCATTGTATAGGTTCACAAATAATATACTGAAAAATGTTGCTTATTTAGTGAGAAATGTATCTTATGACGAAGAAAAATATTTGTTTATTACTGACTTATGCTTTGATTACTGCATGTGCCGGGCAGGTGGGTGCGCAAAAGCAAGTGTCTGCACAGAAGATAGAGTCATTTCCTGTGAAGAAGTTATTGCATGCAGAAAAAATAAAAGTAAATGAAGTATTTTCGCTTGATGGGATAAAGGTAAAAAAAGGTAGTCTTTTTGTAACAGACTCAAAAAGTAATGACACTATGTTGTATCAATATTCTCTACCTGAATTCCAGTGTATATATAAAGGAGGTGCAAAAGGAGGAGCAGAAGATGAGTTTCAAATTTTTCCCGCGTTTTGTAAAACAGTCTCTGACAATATATATATTTGGGGATATACTCCATTCACTATTAAAAGTTTTGCATTGGATGATACCAACCATCTTTCTTTTGAAAAAAAAATAGAATTACCGATCTCTGTTAATATGGTTAACTTTATGAATATAGTCAATGACTCGCTACTAATATATAGTGCATATCCTAGTAAACTTGATATAGAGAAAATCAATTTGAACACTCAGCAGATAACTGGTAGAATCTCACTTGAGATGGAAAGTCATAAAGAAACGTTTTTTGATAAAAACAGGGGATATTTGGCCGCTAACGATTCTCTGATAATCTATGCCTATACCTATAAAAAACAAATCGATATCTATGGAGTGGATGACATGAAACTTCGGAAAAGACTTGTTGGTGAGAATACGGTACCTCATATTGTAGTTGGTGATGTTAAAGAAACCGAGTTCCGGCAGCGCGAGTTGGTGGCAGGTAAGCATTATTTTTATATAAGGTGTCGAAAACCCAAAAACATGGAGGGTTGCTTTATAGAAGTATATGACTACTCGGGACGTTCAATTGCTCAATACGAATTGACAGAAATGTTATATGCTTTTGATGTGGATGAAGATAATAGTACTATATATGGGTATAATAGTGACATATTTGAGGATGGTTTCTTAAAATATACTTTAAACGGCAGTGAATAGTGTGTTTTTTGATGATTTGTTTTCACCTTTATTTCATATATTAATAGGGGGTAGATTGATTTAGAAAATAATGTGGTTTTATTATGATGAACGGGTGTAGGTAAGTGTTATTTCTATGCACGAGGTCAAGGCAAGAGAAGAAATGTATTATAGATTTTTTTGATTACTCCGGTCATTCCATAACCAAATATACTTTGGATACTATATCGAATCCTTTGATGTGGACGAAGAGAATAGAATTATCTATAATTATAACAGTGAATTTTTTGAAGACAGTTTCTTGAAGTTTACTTTTTTTAGTTTCTTATGGTTTAAGACTATAAAGCAATTTGTCATGAAGAGATTATTAGTAACTATATCGTTTATCATTACGGCAATACTTTTCTTTTCTTGTACGTATATAAAAAAGGAGGATGAGATAACTCGTTTAATATCCGAATGGAGTAGAAGGGAAATACTGTTTCCTAAAGAAATATATTTCACAGTATATGGGAAAGATACCGTAAAATATCCAACGAGACGTTCCCGCTATTCAATAGTTAGCTATGTAGATTCTGTCGGTTGTACAAGTTGTAAGTTACAACCTCATATGTGGAAAAAATACATATCCATGTTGAGTCCTGCCAATGGAGAGGAAATCCCAGTCTTGTTCTTTCTATGCCCTACAAATAGGGATGAACTGATAAATTTATTAGTAAGTAACTATTTTGATCATCCGGTATGTATTGATGAGAATGACACTTTTAATAAATTGAATAAGTTTCCTGATAAGATAGACTTTCAGACTTTTTTGTTGAATGAGGAAAATAGAGTTGTTGCTATGGGAAATCCCATTCATAATCATAAAGTTAGGGATTTATATATAGATATAATTCAGGGAAAGCAGATGACTTATGAGAATGAGAAGATAAAAACGAAGGTCAATGTAAAAAACATTAATTTGTTTTTAGGTACTTTTGATTGGAATCAAGAACAAAAGGTTGAGTTCATTCTTGAGAATACAGGTGATAAGCTTTTGGTGATAGATAATGTGGTTACTTCTTGCGGCTGTGTTACGATCGGTTATTCTGGGGAGCCGATTCGTCCAAAGGGCTCTGTTTCTTTACTGGTAACGTATAAAGCGGAACAACCGGAACATTTTGATAAAACCATACAAGTGTATTGTAATGCAGAATCTTCGCCTATTTTGTTGAAACTTACAGGAGAGGCTAAATGAACGGGGTTGAAAGATAAATATACATACCTAAAGGGTAAGTCTTTGGTGAAGTGGCAATTCTTTGATTTTAATATGGGAAAAGGTATAAAGAAGATATTTACTTTTATGATATTACTGATAGGCCTGTCTGCCTGTACTGTAAGGTCAACAACTGAAATATATGATACATTTGATGCAACAAGTTCCTTATTAGGGGAAAAACATGATATTCCTCCAATAATGCTATATCCTAAGAATATCTTTCTAAAAGATTCTTTCTTGGTAGTCTTCAATGAAAAGATAGATACCTGTTTTCAGGTATTTGATAAAATTGGTTTTGGATATAAGTATGCTTTTGGCATTAAAGGAGAAGGACCTGATGATTTAATATTGCCAGCAAGTCAATTGGTTGCTAATAATCATAATGAAACGATTGTGTTAGATATGAATCGGTTTAAGAAGATATCTTTTGTAAATGATCAACCAACTATTTCCAACTTAGAGTTTTCTGGTGCTCAGCCGTTTTATAATGGTTTGATTAAGTTAACCGATTCCTTATATATCTGTGATTCCGGTTTAGAAGAAGAGAATGAATATGCATTTATTTATCCGAATGGAGAACTGAAAAAATAGGGAGTTTATCCTGAAGGGATAGAACGCTTTGGCAATTTGCTATCACGAAATCAAGCTTATACCAAAATCAAGGTAGCTCATCCATCCGGTAAGTATTTTGCGGCATTTTATACAAATTCTCGAAAGCTGCGGATATATGATATATCCAGGAATATGCTACAGATATAGAGTTGAATATTTTACCGGGAGAACAAGAGGTCCATTGGAAGTAGAGAATAGGTATATATATGCTATTGGGGCTTATGCTACTGAAAACTATATTTATACTTTAAATTTAGATATGACTCCCCAGGACATATATGCTGGAAAGTATTACCCTTCTTTACAAGTCTTTTCGTGGGAGGGTAAACCTTTGAAACAATATAAATTGAATTGCTATATAAGTGCTTTTACGATCGATGAGGCCAGCCGGACAGTTTATGGAGTGTTTGCAGAGGATGAAAGTTCTATATATACTTTCAATTTGGATCATTTGTAGTAATGAATGTTTGAAATGTTAACGGTTAATCAGTTAGGTTATGAGAAATTACTTATTTCTTTTAGTAGTTATATTCTGCACCTGTGTTAGTGCACAGAAAGTTTCGTATGTAACATTGTGGGGTGATACTTATGTCATGAATATGATCAAGGGATGGGAACTTTCTACTGGAGAAAAACTATATAAGAAACCGGCAAGGAGAACCGTAAGAGGATATGAAGCGACTCAAATAACGCGGATACGTCCCAAGAATTCAATAAAGGATATGGGAGCGTCTATTTCTATAATGGAGTTTAAAGAATGTAGATCTTACAAACTTATACAGAAGCAGGATAGCTTGAATTACTTAAAAGATACTTCTATAAGCTCTACTGTTTGGGATGTACAGAGTTCGGAGAAAGTGAAGCGATCAGTGGTACTGACATATAAAGCTAATAAGCATCCGGAAACAGGAGAGAGTCAGATATTGAAGATAAAGACATGGTATGTTCAGGGAAAAAAGAATACTTATTTAATTTCATTTGCTACAACGGAGGAGCAGATTTGGGCTAAAGAGTTGCCGGAAATGGAAAAAATAGCTTTATCCTTGAAGGAGATGTGATGGCTTTGAAAAGAAAACTCTCTTGGTTTGTCGACAAGTTGTTAAACTTGTTTTTGATAGGCTGTGGATTAGTGGCTCTGTGGGTATTACTTCAAGTAACCTGTATTGCCACTTTTAGGATTCCTTCGGACTCCATGGAGCCTGCTTTGCTTCCGGGGGATAACATTCTGGTGAATAAGTGGGTGATGGGTGCCCGTATCTTCAATATTTGGGATGCCGCAGAAGGAAAAGAAGTTAGGATTTTCCGCTTGCCGGGGTTAGGCGAGATTAAGAGAAACGATGTATTGGTTTTCAATTTTCCTTATCCGGCCCGGTGGGACAGTATCGGCCTGAATTTAATGACTTATTATGTGAAGCGTTGTGTGGCATTACCGGGCGATACATTTGAAATAAGTCAGGCGCATTATAAAGTGTGCGGTTGTAATATGCCGTTAGGAAACGTAGATTCTCAGGATGGGTTGAGGCGTATCATAGAGAATGGGAGAGAAAGGGATTGGAGAATTGTCATGAGTGGTTATCCTTATAATGAACTGGTAAACTGGGATATTATGAATTTCGGTCCTTTGTATCTTCCCGCTAAAGGGGATGAAGTGGAAATGAATCCTGAACATGCCGCTTTCTATAAGAATGCAATAGAGTGGGAACAAAAAAAGAAACTCTTCTTGCGTGGAGATACCATTTTACTGAATGACAGTGTGATATATGCTTATCGCTTTAAAGAGAATTATTACTTTGTTACAGGAGATAAAGTGATGAATTCTCAGGATTCCCGCTATTGGGGACTGTTGCCGGAACCTCTAATCGTGGGCAAGGCTGTCAGGATATGGAAGTCGGTAGATAGGGAGAAGGATAGGATAAGATGGGATAGAATATGGAAGAGAATAGAATAAAGATATGGATACATAAAATAAAAGACACAGCCGTTGTGTTGTTACATTTTCTTGCTGTTTGCTCTCCACTGAGCCTGGTCTGTGTAACAACACCTGAACTTCTTGCCGGAGAAACTATCGGGCAGTGGGTTTGGTTTGGAAAGGCTGTATTGTTTTCAGCCGGTTGTATCGTTGCAGCTTGTCTGCTTCAGCTTTTCGATGGTTCTTCTAGGAAGAAGATGTTATCCTTTTCGTGTTTTTCCGCTTGTGTATCATGGAGTCTGATACTTCTTGGAGGAATTGAAGCCGTTTGGGGACTACGTCAGTTGTATGGCTTTTCTGCTTCCGGTCATTTTCGTTATGCACTTACCGGTTCTTTTTTTAATCCCGGTCCGTATGCCGGATATCTGGCAATGGTACTACCTGTCTGCCTGCATCATTATATGCAATTCGGGACATGGAAGTGGATGAGCGCTTCTTTAAAGTTGGAGACTCCTTATTTTTATTTTGGTCAGTTTCTTTTGTTTCTCTGCGCTGCATCAGCTTG
>OKRZ01002305.1_pt1 | contig 14072 bp, 15 predicted proteins | sample 1601141 | NCBI WGS metagenome assembly OKRZ01 (sample SAMEA3541524, study PRJEB24748) | human gut metagenome | biome: human gut; feature: human-associated habitat; material: faeces | place: China | collected 2012
GAATATTCGTCAGGGTAACACACTTCTTGAACCAGCACATAAGGAAGCCAACGGCACAATCAAGAAATTCGATTATGTCGTTTCAAATCCGCCCTTCAAACTTGACTTCCCTGAGTATCGTGACACTCTCGCCTCCGATGGTATTCGTTTCTGGGCAGGTGTGCCCAATGCAGTAAAGCAGATCAAGCCGAAGCCCACAATGGCCATCTACACATGTTTCATTCAGCATGTGCTCAATTCACTGTCATCGAGAGGGAAAGGCGCGATTGTTGTACCGACTGGTTTTATTACCGCTAAATCCGGCATTGAGAATAAAATTCTTCACCGCATTGTGGATGAGAAATGGGTGTATGGCGTTATCTCCATGCCCTCAAATGTATTCGCCGACACCGGCACCAACGTATCGGTGGTGTTCTTCGATAAGTCCACCATATCTGACAAGGTGATACTTGTTGATGCAAGTAAACTCGGCGAAGACTATCAGGATGCCAACAATAACAAAAAGCATCGCCTTCTTGATAAAGAGGTTGAATTGATAGTCAATACATTCCGCAACAAAGAAGCAGTTGACGGTTTATCTGTAGCCGTATCCTACGATGAAATCAAGGAGAAAGGATATTCACTGTCTGCCGGTCAGTATTTCGACATCAAGATTGATTATGTTGACATAACCGAGGAAGAGTTCAACAAGCGCATGGCAGACTATGAGACTAAACTAACAGAAATGTTTGCCGAGAGCCATCGTCTGGAATCCGAAATTCTCAAGCAACTCAAAACCCTTAAATTCAATGGTTGAAACTTTAGAATCCGCTATATCCAAAGAGGTTGTTGAGGAACTACTTAAATTAAGAGATGATGGCAATCTATATCATCGCGAGAGTCAAACTCTCGAATTTAAGGAATCGTTCAATTATGCTGGCTTGGCAGAGTATTTTAGAGATTTTGCAGCCTTCGCAAATAATAAAGGTGGCTGGCTTATTTTTGGAGTAAAGGATCGTCCTAAAAGAGAATTGATTGGTTTGAATGAGAAAGCCTCGAACCAGTTGGACAAATTTGATCCCGAGAAAATTTCAGGATATTTGCTTGATTTATTTTCAAGTAATATTACTTGGATTCATGATGTCATTGCCATCGATGGAAATAAGTATGGTGTTTTCTATATCCAAGAAGCTCAAGTTAAGCCTGTGATTTGCAAGAAAGATGAAGGAGACTTGAAAAATGGAGAAATTTATTTCCGTTATGGTGGTCGCACACAAAAAATACAATATGCGGAATTAGAAGCAATTATAAATCATCGAATCGAACGACAAAATTTAGAGTGGATAGATCTGGTTTCAAAAATAGGTAAATCTGGCCCACAAAATGCTGCTATTCTTGATATGGAGAAGGGAGCAATCAGTAAAAATGATGCCCAAATCCTAGTTGTAGATGATAAGCTTATCGATGGCATTAAATGGATAAAAGAGGGTTCTTTTGATGAAAAAGAAGGCGCACCTGCGCTTAAATTAGTAGGAGAGGTTCAGCCAATCGATACAGTTGAAGTTATAAAAAAGAAAGGACCGATAAACTTAAGGAGTATCCATTGTCTGCATCCGAGCTTGCTCATGAGATAAAAGTTAAATGTGATACTATACCCCAAAATGAAATATGGCGAATTATTCAAGAGAACGGAATAAAAACGAATCCGGATTATTCAACCTATAATTTCAGGAATAAACATCAACAAGAACAGTTTGAACAATCTGGCAAATTGCCCAAGGGTACACCTTCTATTTATAAACCAACAGCAATTGATTTTATCATCAAGATATACAAGAATGAGCACTAAACTACAGAAATATAAACTTGGCGAGCTGATAGATGTTCGTCGTGGAGCTTCCCTTGCTGGTGAATATTATGCGACTGAGGGTGAGTTAGTGCGCCTCACTCTCGGCCATTTTGATTATCAAGGTGGTGGATTCAAAGAGAATACCTCGAAAGATAATTTATATTTTACAGGACCTATCAAGCCTGAATTTATTCTGAACAAAGGTGACATAATCACACCATTGACGGAGCAGACTCCCGGACTTCTGGGAAGTACCGCAATGATTCCTGAATCTGGGAAATATATTCAGAGTCAAGATGTAGCTCTGATAACTCCTGATGAATCTAAACTCGACCGATACTTTTGCTACTACCTTCTGCCGTCTAAGATAGTAAAGCAACAGTTGGCTGCGGGTGCCCAACAAACAAAAATTAGACACACCACGCCCGATAGAATTAAAGATTTGACGGTTTTTATCCCGGATTTACCAAATCAGAAGGCTGTCGGACAGCTACTTCGTGATATAGACCGGAAAATTGCACTCAATCGTGAGATAAATCGCAATTTACCTCTGGCGGCATGACCGATACCTGACCGTTCATCAGAAGCGGTAGGAGTTCTTCTCGCAACTTATACAAGTTTCGTTTTTCCTTATTACGTTCGTATAATGCGTTATGAATCGGAGCGATTATATTGTTAAACTTATTTACAACATTTGTTGGAATATCCATTGTTGGAATTTTACATAGGGCATCCATAACCAAGCACCTCATTGTGCTACCCATAGCATTTTTATCCGCTTGCATTTGAATTTCGGGAGAAATAAGCAACTCATAAAAGAATGATGAAGGAATCTCTTTTGATGGTCTTATAGCAAACGAAGTTTCGCTAATATTCCAGTTATTCGGATCTTCTTGAATATAATATGTTCTACCGATTGTACCAATTGCACTAAAGATCACATCTCCACATTGAAGTTGTGATCGCGAGTTAATCTTAGCAAGAGCTGAATCATCACATTTTTCACAGCTCTCCCAATTTATATCTCGTCCCTCTAAACTTCTTATAGACACATAGAAATTGGAACCGGTACCCAAAACAAAATTTTGTCTGGGATTCAAGCCATTGGTAATTCGTCCAATATAACGATGTAAAGTGCACTCTTTCCATCCCTTGGGTATATCACGTTTCAACTTCTCGTTCCAGACCATCTTGCCGCCCGATGACTTGTAGGGTCTGCCGTTCTCATCAGGGAAGTCGAACTGCACGAACCAGTAGTCGTAGAGCTGACGAGCCATCGCCTCTAAATTGCGATTTATACCTATTACGATTATCCATTATTCTCACGTTCGACCATGTCTCATGTCATAATAATACTGCACAGGATATAAGAAACGCCCCGGCAAGAGGGTAAGTCTTGTCGGGGCGTTGGGCAAAGGATTATTGGAGCGTTAGCGGATGGAATTAGAGGCGGATGCAGGCGATGCGGCAGCCGGGAACTTGGTTGGTGGCGAGGGGCTGGCAGTCTTCGTCGGCGAAGTGGCGAAAGCCGTGGGTTTTGGCGGTGTGTTTCAACCAGTGGATGAAGGCTTTCATTTCGGCGTGGACGACTTCCTGTGTGCCTCGGAAGCTGATGCGGATGATTATGAGCGTCATGTCGGGGATTCCGAGGTAGCCTTCCGAGCGTTCCCATAGGCGGAACTGGATGGTGCGCTCCTCGCCGAAGTAATGAAAACAGGCTCCGACATAGTTCCAGTCGAGTGTGGCTTCATCGGGGTCGCATCCAAACACTTCGGAGATATAGGCGCGGAAGTCAAGGAAGATGTCCACGATTTCGTCGCGGGTTGCAGATTCGATTTTTTGCATGGGCATTGCAGGTGTTAAAGGGTTAAACATGCGATTTTACATCCGGGCACCTGATTCGGTGCGTCCGTGGGTGCGTGACTCTCGTCAGCTATGTGGCGGAAACCGTTGGCTTTTGCCGTATCGCGCAGCCATAAAGATACGGCGTCGGCTTCTGCTTGAGGATTCGCTACGTTACCGGAGAGGTAGAATACGTGGACGATGACGGTCATGTCGGGTATTCCGAGATGTCCGTTGGAGCGCTCCCATAGACGGAACTCGAAGGCACGATTCTGTCCGTGGTATCGTGCCGTTGCTCCGACACAGTTCCAGTCGAGCGTGAGCTGGTCGGGATTTGCTGAATAGTTCTCTACCATGAAATTGCATAAATCATAGTAGAAGGCCTTGATGCTCATCTGAGCACCTGCCGAGATGGGATTGAAAGAATTTGATTGCATGTGGTTTGTGAAGTTTGAAGTTTACCAAATATGGTTATTGGACTCGGGTGTCCAGGGATCAGATGGTCGGAAATAAACATGGGTGCGGTCGGCATTCTTTCGGCGTTCAAGTCGGATTGTCATCTCTTTGATGCTATCCTGTTCCTGCCGGTTGCCGACCATCATAGCCTCTTCTCGAAGCATCATGTTGCGGATGCCTTCGGCGTCGTAGCTCACACGCTCGTAGCGGTAGAGCCATTCGACTTTCTGAAGATGCTCGTTCTCCTTGTTGAGATTATAGCACCAGACGCCGAGACCGATTGCGATAAACAATAAGGCTCCGGCAACGGCATACACCCATTTGGGAATTGCCGCCCAGATAGCGCCGTTGACGATGCTATACATCCGGTCTGTAAGCCGCTTTGCCGATTCATTTAGTCCAGTTATCTGGTTTGTGAACTCATTTCGGATGCCATCGTGAAGTGCATTCTTCACATTCTTCTCGAGGCCGTCCTTGAAGGCTTTGGCGAAAGCCTCCGCCAGTTCTTTCGGGAACTGCGAGAAGTCAAGGCTTTTGAGTGCGTCGATTTTCTGTTTTGCGAGTGCCGTCTCGACAAGTTTTTTCACTGACTCGTTAGTGGCGATGCTCGAAGGCAACTCGACTTGAATTTTGTCTAGCACTGTCGGTTCAGCTGGCGTCTGGTCCGGAGCTGATGCCAGCCGAGTATCAATATCCGTGAGCAAATCCTTATTATCTTGAGCAATTTTGAGAAGGCCGTCAATCTTCTCATCTTGTTTCTTGACGATGGAATACATGTCTGCCATTACAGTGATCTCCCTTTTTTCTTTTTGGGTTTCTTTTTCATCGCACGGATGAAAGCTTCTTCATCCGGATCATAGCCGGGCCCGACCTGGAATAGTCCGCCCATAGCCTGACAACCGGTCTCGATTATGTTCTCTACGACATTGGCCACGGGCGATTCCTTGACTTTTGTCGTTATAGAAATCGGTGCCGTTTGCGGAGGCGGGGCCTCTCTTATTCCGGCATTCTTGGCAAAGAATTTGTCGAGACGCTTGTAGGAAAAAGCGCGGTCAATCTTCGAGCCGTTGAAGGTAAATTCGCCGTCGGAGAACCGTATGCCCTGCGGCTTGCCGGTGTCGCGGTCGTTGTAAAATTCAACTGTTATTCCGGCCGGAGCGAGGCGGCGGCGGAACTCATCCCATGATTTACAGCGGTACATCGCCGCCTGAATCTTGGGCTTCATCCCGGCAATCGCATCCTCATACAGCTTCTTTTTCGGTGAAAAAGTCAGTCCATATTTCAGTTTTATTGCCTTGGTAGCATCACGACTTTTGTCGAAATTATTGCTTTCGTCGATGGCTTTGCCGTGGAGATTCACGCGGTTATAGACGATATGGAAGTGCGGCGAGGAGGTTTCGAGGTGGCGCACTATTATATATTATATATTGCGTGTCCCTGATGCCCATGCGCTCCATGTATTCTTTCGCCAGCTGCACCATAAAATCATCGGTGAGACGGGGCAAATCCGCCTTGTCGAAACTCACGGCTATGTGTCCGATGGGCTTGCTGATTCTCTTGTTGAGGCTCGTTCCGATGTCGAAACTGTCCACAATTCTGCGGTAGTCATTGCCGAGAATCCCGTCGGAATCAATCACTCGCCAAGTGTCGGCGGTGTACTGTTCCTTGTCATGAAATTCCCTCATGACATAGCCGACAATATCGGCTGCGGCTCCTTTTGCGAGTATTTTTGCTATCATAACAGAGAGGAATTTGAGGTTCTCAACTTGCCAAGAGTGGCTAAAATCCCATCGAGACAAGCCTCTGCCTTTCGCTTTGTCGAGGGCCATGCGTTAGCCTGACAAGCCTTGATCTGGGCGTTTAGATTCTTGCCCTGATACATCAGTTCGCGTATCGCCTCGCGTTCAAAATCGGTGAGACGACCGACAATCGAGAGCCGGAAGACGCAAATTCTAAGCAGCTCGGCAATGCTGACACCGGCAGCCGCAGCTTTGGCTTTTACCTCGCGTTCTTCCGCATCGGTGAAATTCACAGAGACTTTTCGGTCTCTCTTATCGCTGGATTCTTTTTTTGGTCGCCCTCGGAGCTTGACTCCGGGAGCGTCCTGATTGAACTTTCTCATTCGTTGGGTTGGGGATGGTGACCGCAGGGAACAGAGAGCGTCCTTCGGGATGCGAGGGGTTTCGGGTGGGGAATTTTTACCTCCCGAAACATACCCTTGCATCCCCAACTAATCCACTATCGTTTCTTAGTTGCGCGCTGACGATAACAGCTCCCTACGGTCGGGTTAAACTTACGTCATTTTGTACTGAAGTAGGTACTGAGGTACCAACGTACCTTAGAAGGAAAGGTCGGACTACCGAACGGCCTATTGTTCGGAATGTCGATAGACCTAAGTGATGTCAGATAGACATTTTTCATAGTTTGCGCCAGATTTCAATGTCATCGGCATACATTGTTAGATGCTCGACAAGGATGGCGTTGATATAGCTGCCAACAGTCGTGTCCCTGTCTCCAAGGATACGGGCGATGCGCTCGAGCTTCTCCCATACGCTATCTTCGATGTTTACGGGATGACGCTTTGCCAGCTTTGACGGCATGAGATAGGCTGCCTTGAACTCGGCGAAGTCTGATTTGCGCTGCTGTTTGCCGATACGCTGTTGTTTCGGCGGCTCGCTTGTGGTGGTTACGGCTGTTGCATTGGTTGCTGTCTGCTCGTTCTCAAACAGATTGTCAGCGTTGGCAGGTGTGGTGCTGTTAACAGCGTTATCACTGTTAATTGCGGGAGTGGAGTTGATAGAGTTATCTGATTTCATAATAGAATCGGGATTAAGGGTTGATACTTTGGATTTGGGTGCATCAGTCAACTTGGTTGACTTGGATGCGGGTGTTGACGGAGATTTTTTCGCAGTCATTGTTTTTCTGTTTTTGAGAGTTTGTGAATAGTATCAGTGTCCGGGTCATACCGTTCAACTGACACGAGAGTGAGTTGCAGGTCATCAATGAGTTTCTGCAACATAGGATTACGGCGTATCATAGATTGCAGCACAGCTTGGTCAGGCTCGATTTGCAGGAGATAGTCTGCAATGTCAAGTCCTGCTGTTCGCTCGTTATCAGTGGCAATTTCTTCAAGATAGTTGAAGATGCTTGCCTCTATACCGAGATTGCGGAGCAAACTAAGTTTCTGCTGCCACTGATCGGTCGCGCCGATGTCCGGATACAGGATAACCTGATGACCTTTGAAAACACAGAGTGCATCGGTATTGAAGCAACCGTTTTTCCCACCGGAAGCGAGCCACACATATTCTGGCAGATAATAAGCTGCCACAAGTGCGGTTTTCTCGCTCTCGACAATGGCGACAGGTTTGCCTCTGTTCATCGGCAAGAGATGTTCGCCGAAAAAACACTGACGCAGATTGAAGTCGGGCAGTCGGAGCAACGAGTGAACCCATGTAACATGGTTGAACGGTTCCTTCACGCGCTTGCCTGTTTCGGCATCGTAGAGCATCACCTTTCCGGTGCGGACGCCGCCGTTGATGTCTGTCTGCCAGAACACGCATGACCCCGGCCAGTGCTTCGATGTGCCGACGCGATACTCTTTCATCAGTCGGAGAGCATCCTCGGCTCCGAACTTGGAGCGGAGGAACAGATAGAGATTGTTCTTCTCATATCCGTGCAGAGTCTGTGAAACAGTCTCTGCCGCGATGAAGGATGTTGGTTTTCGCTGCTCGGTCGGCTTGGCTCGCCATGCTGACGGAGTGGCGAAATCGCGCTGCTGTGGCTTTGATTGAGGATTGCGCTCAAAGTATTCCTTTGGCGTGAGATTGTAGCCACAACTCTGTTCATGGTCGCATCTGCCGACATCATCAGGGAATGAGATTTGTTTCTCGGTGTCGATGTAGCGGCTAAAACAGCGTTTCTTGTGGCACGAAGGGCAACAGTGTCGGCTTCCGACCCCGTTATAGGGTTGGAGAATGAATCTATGATTATTCATAGCGTTAATTATGAGATTTAGGTGGTGCAGTTCGTGCAGTTTCCGCAGTTTGCTTGATGAAACTGCCGGAACTGCGGAATCTGCGTGGATTATAGTTTGAGATATTTGCCATGCGAGGACTTCTGGAACAGTTTGCCGAGATTATTTTTCAGGAACTCCATAAAGGTGCGCTCTGCCATATCGTTTGCTTTTGCGATGGCGATACCTTCTCCAGTCTCAAACTCCTGAGGCAGGGCGCTGACTATTGCCAACTGTTGCGCTGTTAGCGACAGTTCCTTCAGAATTGTCTGAACCTTTACGGCTGATTCCTTGAAATATTCTGCGAGAGAAATGGCCCGTTCGACTGATATGAGGTCAATCATATCTTTACCGGCATCATTGCACGCCCAACGCGCCATCTGAATAATCAGACAGAATCTTATGGCGTAAATCTGGAGTTTGCAATAGATACCGACAATGGTCTCGTTTGGCTCACGGTCGCAGATGTCTGACAGTTCATGCTGCCACTTGAACAGACGCACCATAGCCTCCTCGGTAAACGGTATGCATACCGGCAGAATGTCGTTGTTTTCATCAACGGTGCATTGCAATTCCATGAGTCTCGATAAAATGCGCTGCCATTCAGCGGCCACATCGAATGTCGGCTGCTTCATCGACCACCGGGTAGAAGTTTCGTGGCGGAGCAGGACAAACAGAATACGGTCAATGAAACCATTGGCAGAGCGTTCCCCTTTGGCAAGTTCAGAAAGGATGCGTTTTTGCATCGTACCGATTACTGACACGAACGGACGCTTGATGAAGATTGAGCTGCGCGAGCTTTTGCGGTCAGACATGGTAGGCTTGGCGCTGAACACCGACAGCCAGAACTGTTCCTCAGAGCCGTTATTGTAGCGGTTGAAATTCTTGACCCATGCCGAGAGTTCATCCGACAATAGACATAGACCGCGTCGATTCTGCGAATGGACAAGACTCAGACCTTCCGGAGTAATATCAGACACAAGAAAACGATGGCGGACAGGTTCACGGGGGCAGACCTCAATACCTTTTTCTGCACGTTCCTTCCGACTCATATCGAGTTGGTCCTGATATTCCAGATACTGTTTCTCGTAAATCCGGTTTTGCTCATAGTCATGCTCCACAAACGGACGCATTGCAAAACTCAGTGGATGACTCTTGTTGGCCCCGGGCCTTCCGATTAGTGCCATATACAGGATGGCGCTCTCGTCCCAGCCCTCTTTCATCAGCGCAAGATGCGTGTTGCCTATCGCTACCGACACAGCCACCAGCATCGCCGCCGCGACATAATCGACGGGAAATCCATAGCAGTCGTTCACCTCCCTGATGATACGTTGGATTTTGGAGGGATAGAGGCTAATGGGAAATCCGCCGCCGGTGATAGCTGTGCAATGGTCGATTGCCTTGTCGAGCACGAGCTGTGGTGTAAACACATCGCTCATAGGCTAACGGCTTATGCGGTTTCGTCCGCCGGGGCGCAGACCTTTGTTCATCTCGGCAACCATTTCATCATACTTCTCTTGCTGAGATTTTGGTTTGCCGGATGCCATATATTCCAGAAGCTCGCTCCTGATGAATCGCCATGCTTTGCCGCCTGGATTCTTATATGCCGGGATTATTCCGGCGCGAGCCTTTTCATAGAGAGTATTCTTGCACTCTCCGAGTAGTTTACAGGCCTCCTTCGCGGTGATGAAAGGAGAACTGTCAGTTGAAGGGGGAGCAAGTACGTTGCGCAGCTCCCGCAGCTCATCTTGCAAGGCGGATACTCGCTCAATGAGATAGACTACCGCTTCGGGAAGTCTGTCAAAAGTCACGGGTGTTGTGAACATGGAAACAACCGAATCCTTAGGAAACCGTTGTGCCAACGTGGCACGTCCGGGCTAAAGATTCGGTTGCAAATGTATAAGGAGATAAATAGGAGAACAATAAGCTTTAATGAGCCTCAAAAGTATCTCCAAACCCTCTCCAAAGCCTCTCCGATGGATAAAAACGAATTCTCCAGATGGAGATTTGTTGAGATTGGTGAATTTTAACCGGCGAGAAGTTCATTATCAAGGCATCTTGAATTTTTGCCTTTTTTCATCTGCCGGTCAATGAAATTTTCAAATTCCTCTTCAGTCATGGGCTCATCGTCTTCATCATCTTCCCCATCATCATTAGAGTAGTCGTAGTTCTCGTTGTCCCATTCATCGTCGTCATCGGGCCTTTCTTCGTCTTCAAACAGCGGAGGCATTCTCACTGGTCGATTTTCTGTTTGGATTGGAGTAATGGGGTCCGCTTCCTCATGAGGAGTCTCGATTGCTTGAGCTACGGTCGCCGGTCCAGCGTCTTCCGAGATGAAACTTGTTTTTGTGTCCTCGATTGCTTCCGATTGTTGAACTTCGTTTGAAAGACGATATTCTTCAATCGAGAAATTGTTGTCAAAGCGTTCTTCGATTTTGATCACACCCCTGCGTGGATTCTGTTTGAGTTTCTTTGGAAGCTGATTGTCTGAAAGACCATCAAGATGATAGTGGAATGTGGTTTTCAGGAAGTGGGTGATGAAGTTGTTTTGTTTTCCGAAGAGCCTTCCCATATTCCATCCATAGTGCAGCAGTGCCCATTTCTCGACAGGGGCAGAAACTTCAATTCTCCGTATTTTGCCTCCAGCCTCAATTTCTTCGGTGCTACGCGGATCCCAGTTGGGAGTGGAAGCTTTCTGAAATAATCCCAGCTTTAAAAGAAGTGTCGGGACATCTCGCTGTTTGACGTAGCTACCGAGTACCTCGATGGTATACTCACAGGCGAATCTATATACGGCATCTTCCCGTGTCTGTATGAGTTCTGATGCCGAATTTTTCATCTCGTTGATGTTTACAGATACAATGCCATCTTCATCTTTTGAAATCGTTGCTCCGGTCGGGACTGCAACTTCACGTTTCAGGTCAGACATTACATTGCGCATTATCTGCTCTAAATCATCGCGCGATACCGCACCCTGTTCAGGAGAAGGGGAAGGCAGTTCTACGGATGACTCTGTTGCAAGTGGTTGGGGTGATGGAGCTTTTACCTTTTCTTCTTTTTCCTTATTTTCGCCGATTAACGGCATGTCTTTACCGGAAAGGAACTCAACGAGTATTGCATAAAGGGCAAGTCCGCCGATTATAATAAGGCAAAAGAATACATTGGCATTGAATTCTGATTCTCCTTTGGAGAGGATGGAGTGGCGGATGACCAGTGCCGAAAATATATCGACCGCAATCACCAGCACAAGCAGCCAGGGATGATGGCCTTTGAATAGGTCTTTCATACGGTGGTTGTTTAATCTTATAAGTCTTAAAATTTGGTAGGTTTAACAAACAACGTTAAAACACGATGATACTTCCTATTGTTCAGCAGGCAAAGATAGTAAAGTCATCTCGCATTCAGCGAGGTGACTTTACTCGGGATTAAAATGGTTATTTCAGGGTGATGGCGTTGGATGCCTCGCGCTTCTTCTCGCTGACCACATCGGCGTAAATCTGTGTCGTCCTGACGCTTCGGTGCGTAAGCATCTTTGAAACAACATATACGTCAATGCCCAGCGAGATAAGAATGGTGGCGAATGAGTGGCGCAGACAGTGAAACGAAAGTTTCTTCTCGATGCCCGCAGCCTTGACCCATTTCTTGAACGGCTGTTGAGCCATAGAACGTCGGAAACCTTTGAAGATTAGACCTTCGCCACGCTCGCCACAGTATTTGAGCGCTTCATCGCTGACGGGGAGTGTGGCTTCGGTATCGGTTTTCTCTGTGCAGAGTCGGATGCAATAGCCGCCATCAGGGCTACGCTCGATGTTTTCCCAGCGCAGTTGCAGCAGGTCACTGAGACGCAAGCCGGTAAATAATCCGAACATTGATGCTCGTTTGAGAACAGGCACCTCACAGTCGGTTGCATCGAGAACCTTCATCTCGTCGAGAGTCAGATACTCCTTCTTAACCTCCTGCCATTTGATGCCTTCAAGGAAGTCATTGACATTCTCGGTAATGTACTTTTCCTTATATGCCATTTTCAGCAGGCAACGGAATGTTGACCAGTAGCCCGCTGCCGAGTTGTTGGAGAGTGGGATCTTCTTATCCGGATGGCGCAGGTTGTGGGCATAGAGCAGATACTCCCGGAAGTCCTTGCACAAGCAGGCGGTAACATCGCCGAATGTGCAGCTGCCGCCGCAGAATTTCTTGAAATGGAGATAGACGCACATCCATTTGTCGTATTTGCTCTTCGCTTTCTTCTCGAAGTAGGCGAGGAAGTCCATCTTCTGTTTTGCCTTGTCAAGGAATCCGAACTGTTCGTTGATAAGGCTCTGGTAACGGATACAACGGATAGCCTCTGCCTTTTCTTCCATTTCCTGATTGAAACGACGTTGCATCTCGTTGGCAGGTTCAGCATAGATGACTATGCCGAGGGTTTCGCGGCGCGTCATCTTGTTGGTGTGAGGATTACGTATCGCCGGATAATAATCGAGGTAGAGCGATACTTTTCCTCCGACATAAGGACGGCGACGGAGGAACACTTTGGTACAGGTGTTTGTCATTGCTTTATGGGGTTTAGGGTTGAAAATCAGATACAAAAGTAGTGGGAGAAGCAAAGGGGAACAATGCCGTCTCCGGCGGTTCCAATGTTTCTCAAAACCGTCTCCACTGGCTAAATCTCCGGAGAACCAAGCAGAGAATCAAGCTCAGAGCGGAGAATCAGCGTGTATTTGCCTTTCTTCTCACGGGTGATGTTGTGGTACTTCAGATAATGGTGAAGCTGGTCACGAGTCAGATTATATTTCGCCATCGCTTCGGGATAGGTGAAATATTCCGGCTCCTTTGGCGACGTCTGACCTTTCGCCAAATCGAAATGATATTTGGAGTACATCACATAGTTACCTTGTTTTTTCTTCGGGATGCCTTCCTTTGACACGAGCGTGTAGATAGCCGACAAGGTCATGCTATACTTGGCTTGAATATCCGCCACGGTGTACCATTCAGATATTTCCTCCTTCGGCTGTTGATTGGCAAAATAGCGGTCGACATGGCTCCGACTCCAGAGCGTCTTGCCTCGGCTCTGAGTCTTCGGCCAGCCCTCGCGCTCGGCAATCTTATACATTCCCGAATTGGACACGCCGTATTTCTCCTGCACCTCCTTTGAGGTGTAGAACTCGGTTATGGGTTCTCGTGCTGGCTTTTCTCGTTTGAGATACTTATGACCTTTCTCAAATAATTGGTCTATGTCCTGACGGCGTACCAGAGTCTTGCCTTTGAACTGCACGGTTGCGATAGCGTTGTCGGCAAAGTATCGGTAGATGGTCGCACGGCTGACACCTAGTAATCGGCATACTTGAGTCGGAGAAAGAAATTCAAGTTTCTCGATTTCGACTTTACCCTCAACCTGTGCTGAGTATTCCGCTTTGAACTCGTGGAGTTTCGCCTGCCGTTTTCTCTCCTTATAGGCGAGGCCGGAACATCTGTGGCTACAGTATTCCGTGGTAGTTTTTCGTGCGACAAATTCATTGCCGCACCACTTGCATTTTTTGATGATTTCAATGTTACTGCTCATATTCGCTTTATTGGTGGTTATTTCGTCAGTTATTTCGCCGAAAGTGTCTCATCGCGTCTCACTACGTCTCATGGTGTCTCAAAAGTCCACTACCTTGCGGCACGCATTGACGGGATTGACCGACTTGCTACAAATCGGGTACAAAAACACAGGTAAAAAGGGATGAAAAGCGGTTATAAAGAGGTATGAGCATGAAAAAAGCCGCCTGATAACAAGCGACTTTTCAATGTTTTACACCAGATAGCACCAGTTGTCACCAATAGGCTACTTGCCGATGCAGAAGCGGGAGAAGATGGTTGAGAGGATGTCGGGAGTGGTGATGTCGCCGGTGATGGTGGAGAGGTGGTGGATGGTCTCGCGGACGTCCTGGGCGATGA
>OKRZ01002326.1_pt1 | contig 13990 bp, 9 predicted proteins | sample 1601141 | NCBI WGS metagenome assembly OKRZ01 (sample SAMEA3541524, study PRJEB24748) | human gut metagenome | biome: human gut; feature: human-associated habitat; material: faeces | place: China | collected 2012
TGACAGTGTGTACAACTGCACTGTAAAATATTGGCGCATTGCAAACGAAAAAGCCGTAGAGAACAATTCATTAGACAGTTTTGTGATCTCATTCTTGTTATGAGCAAGATTGAGAGAGGTTGTCCACGTAAAGTCCTTATTACGGATCACGTCTAAGTTCAATAAGATCTCAACACCTGTATTCTTCATATCACCTACATTCGCTTGAATCTGATTGTATACGTAAGTAGGAGTAGAAACCTCATAGTTGTAAAGCATATCTTTCGTACGCTTGTCGTACCATTCGATCGTACCGCTCAAACGACTATTGAACAAGGTGAAGTCCAAACCGATATTTAACATAGCAGTCTGCTCCCATTTCAAGTTCGGGTTCGCGTTCTGTGAAGGACGGAAAGCTGTCGGCCAAGATCCGTTGTTATAATAAGTACCAGAAGCTGAATACAAATCCAATGACTTATAAGGTCTCAAACCATCTTGGTTACCGGTAATTCCGTAACCTGCACGTAATTTCAAATCATTGATCCACTTCGTATCTTTCATGAAAGACTCTTGGCTGATACCCCAAGCAGCGGAAACTGAAGGGAAAGTACCCCACTTATGGTTAGCACCGAATTTGGAAGAACCATCTCGGCGAACCGTAGCCGTAATCATATACCGCTCTTTAAAGCTATAATGCGCACGAGCGAACAAAGAGATCAGTTTATATTCATTCCGGCTGGAAGTAACATTACCGATCTTCAGCAAGTTTCCGGATTGGATATTATCAGCGCCCATCGATCCTACGGCGAAATTCGTAGCCTCCGATTTCTGGTCGGCGTACAAGTTATTTTCCCAAGAATAACCAACGATAGCATCGACCTTATGCTCCTCTGCCGAGCCAAAAGCTTTCGTATAATTAGCGGTCCACTCTAACAAGTTACGATCCCATAGTCTATTACGACGGATTGCCTTACCCGTATCACCCTGTCCACGAGAGTTCCGAGGATCTTGCCATTCGCTATAGTCAGATGAGAAACGGCTCTTATACAGGTTCACCTTGGTTGTCAGTCCATCCAAAATAGAGAACTGTACATCACCTTGTCCATAGAAGTAGTTATTAGCTGCTTTCTTATAGTTCTGATCTTGGTTCTGAACCGGGTTACCTTGATCATAATTGTGGTTGGCATCCGTGAAATAAGAGCCGTCCGCATTATAAACCGGATAAACCGGAAGCATATTGTAAGCCAAGATATAGTCATCAGAAAACGGCATCTGCATATCCGTCAGCGTTGCGGCACCCGTTAATCCAATACGTAAACGGTCGTTGATAGCACGTTGCTGGAACTGGAAACGGAAGCTATGACGAGTCATGTAGTTATCGCGAGCCACACCGTTACGATCCAAGAAAGTATAAGAAGCACGATAATTACTCTTAGAAGAACCACCCGACAAAGAAAGAGCGTGTTGTTGAGAAACACCTACACGAGTCATCTCATCGAACCAATCCGTGTCCGAGTTGTACTTATCATAAGTAGAGATATCTTTACCCAACGCCTTATTAGCGGCACGCCACTCAGAAGCGTTCAACATGTCGGGCTTGTTCGCAATGGTAGAGGCGGTAAGATAACCATCATAATTGATCTGGGTTCTGGAACCGGAACCTCTCTTCGTTGTGATCAAGATTACACCACCAGCGGCACGAGAACCGTAAATAGCGGCAGAAGAAGCATCTTTCAATACAGAGATTGACTCAATATCCGAAGGTGATACAGTAGACATATCACCACCCGGAACACCATCGATCACGATCATCGGGCCTTGGTCGTTCTGCAAGGTAGAAGTACCACGTAATTGAATCTGGGAACTACGAGTTACATCACCGGAACCAGACGTAATAGTCAGACCCGCTACCTTACCTTGCAGCAAGTCGGACGCGTCACGATTCACTCCTTTATTAAAATTTTCCTCGGAAATGTTCGCTACGGAACCGGTAATCTCCCTACGAGTCTGCGTACCATAACCGATAGCTACAACCTCTCCCAGATTCACGACAGAGGCACCAAGCTTAACATCTACGGCAGAGCGCCCTTTCACAGCTTCCTCTACCGAGTTGTAACCGATAAAAGACACTTGGAGAATTGCTTTTTTCAGGTCATTCACACTAAGGGTGTAGTTACCGTCAATATCAGTGATGGTACCGTTAGTAGTACCTTTTTCCACGATATTCGCCCCGATAATAGGCTCACCTAGTTCGTCCAGAACTTTTCCTTTAACAGCGCCTGACTGGGCAAAAGCGGCTGTCATGCAAAAAGACATTAACACGGAAAGTATGGCTACATTCCAGTGTTTGAAAGAATCAAAGATTTTCTTTCGTTGCATAATTACTTAATTTTTAGGTTAACGATCATTTAATTCACAAATACAATTGAGAATTTCCATGGCAAATGTAACTTAATTTTTTAAAATAAACTATGATTATGTAAAAAAGTAAGGAAAATCAAACAGGAGGTCTTTCGGTAGATCAAAATAAATGTCAACGGATAAACCTAAAGAGTGACGTTTTCATTTCGATAAGCCACTTATAGTGACACATCCTTTTCCCCGACAGGCTCATCTACAAACATAAATAAGGAGAAAATCGTTTCTTTAGTGGTTTTAAGGTAGAAAAAGAGTACTTTTCCCTCGATTACAACCCTGTTGTAAGATACTTACAGTAGTATTATAAGGTACTTACGGTAGTGTTGTAGCATACTTCCGACTGTGATTCGCATCACTTCCGAATGAAAAACCAATCACTTCCGAATAAAAAAGCCTCCTTTTACTTGTTAAGCAAGAAATAGAGGCTCTCTTTTTCGCTGGAAGAAAAGGGAGGGAAACGATATACATCTACAAGACAAGGTGTTGCCATTATTTTCATTCAATTTCGGAAGCCTTACGCCCATAAGCCCGGAAAAATCGATTCTTCGGGACTTTAAAATACAAAATGTCAATTTGTCAATCTCCCTTTATCCTTGTCTATAGTTCTGGACGGACTACGCTAAAATCTATCTCTCCATCCTCTCCTTCTCCTTTATCAACCCATTCCGATAGGCGTAAAGAAGTTTCTCCAAGTCCTTGATCTGGCTTTGAAGATCCGCACCCTTATCCGTATCTTTCACCATCTGGCGATGGGAGCTTAATTCTACCACGATCGTGGTGGATTTGATATCCAAGCCTTCCTCGATCGCTTTCGCCCGGGATTCGAAGGGTTCGTGTTGCACAAGCTGGAAACCACGGGAGTGATATACTAATGTATAGCCCGCGATACCGGTTTCCAAATGATACGGACGGGAGAAACCGCCATCGATTACCAACATCTTGCCATTCGCCTTAATGGGATTCTCACCTTGATTGGAACGGACAGGGACATGTCCGTTGATGATATGCCGATGCATACCGGTCACCCCAAACTCATCCAATATCTTATCACAAATTTCCTCTTGCTCTCGTAACGTATAATAAGCGCCTTTTTCCTCCTTATGAGTCTCGGCCTCTTCGATAAAGGCACGCTCGAAAGTAGCCATCTTGCTTTTATCGAATAACGGGGAGTCCTTGCCGCCCCAAAGATACCAGATATAATCATGCGCATATTCCACTTCTTCCTGTTCCCCGGTCTTGAAATAAGCCGTACGGATCAGTTGGTCTACACGGTCCAACAAAGCACGGCCCTTATAATTCTGCCCCAAGATACGTACTGACTTAAATGTACCATCCGGATTCATCGGGATAGAGGCATGAAACAGTAAATTGGAATTACAAACCTGATACATTCCCCCATGCCGGAAGAAACAACGCATATGCTTTTTCATCTTCTCGCTGCTCTCAAAAGAATGCAATATCTTTCGGATCAAATCCTCTTCCTCAATAGAAAGACGATACGGATCTTTCGGGTCTAAAGTAGGCCAGTTAGTATCTTTAAGCGTATAATCCTTTCCATCGATATGAACCACTCCCCGCTTCAGATCGATATGGTGCAACAACATCCGGTCATCCATCTCAAACTCCGGACGACGGCGGATGATCTCACCCTCCAGCTTGAACTGGATGATGGTGATCGCCTTGTGCATCTGGGCGATCAAACGGGTGGTCTTCTCATCCATTGCATTATCGGCGAACTTTGTTTTCGGCATGAATAACGCGCAAGGATCATCCCCATACGCCTCCATCGCGAAAGTGGCCAACGGCAAAAGATTGATACCATATCCATCTTCTAAGGTAGCCATATTACCAAAGCGTAAACACATACGAATCACGTTGGCTATACTTACCAAATTACCGGAAGCGGCTCCCATCCATAAGATATCATGATTACCCCATTGAACATCGAAATTATGGTAATCGCAAAGGATATCCATGATCAGATGAGCGCCCGGACCCCGATCGTAAATATCGCCGATGATATGTAACAGGTCGATTGTCAACCGTTGGATCAAGTTACACATAGCGATAATGAAATCGTCCGCACGTCCCGTGGAGATGATCGTACAAATAATCTGATCCACATAAGCGGATTTATTCGGCTCTACGGAAGACTCGTGCAATAACTCCTGAATAATATAGGAGAACTCCTTGGGTAAAGCCTTACGTACTTTCGAACGGGTGTATTTGGAGGACACGTTCCGGCAAACACGTACCAATTGATTCAAGGTAACTTGATACCAATCTTCCAGATCTTGCTCTTGGCTCTTGATCAGTTCCAGCTTATCCTCCGGATAATAAATCAAGGAACAAAGCTCCTTCTTCTCGGATTCCCGGAGCGTATTACTGAAAATCTCGTTCACCTTGCGCTTTACGGCACCGGAAGCGTTTCTCAGCACATGGCTAAAGGCTTGATCCTCGCCATGCAAATCACTCAAGAAGTGCTCCGTACCCTTCGGTAGGTTCAAGATCGCCTCCAGATTAATGATCTCCGTACTGGCATCCGCGATCGTCGGGAAACTCCGTGCCAACAATTGCAAATACCGTAAATCGTTTTGTACAGATTCGGCTATAATATCTTTTGTCATCTTATCTCTTATTTATACGCGAATATAAATAGATCCGGTCATTTAAACCGAACCTGCTCCGGTTTATTTTTCTCGGCTACTTGCTGGATCTCATAGGGGCTGACCTCTACGGCACCTTTCGTCAATTCCGGAATATTGTAGGAATACAACTGATAGTCATACTTATCCGGATCTTCTTGAGGCAATAAGAACGGTTTCGAAGGCTTACCGTCTTTCCCTATATGACAAATATAAGGTAAAGTATATAAACCGTTATCCCGGCGGCTACTAAATACGACCCAATCACTATTACTACTCCAAGAATGATAGCTATCCGTATCCGGGCTATTCAACGCAGACATATCCATCGCTGTCCGATTCTCCAAATCCATCATCCGGATCTCCGCATCCGGGTGCCAAATAGGGAACTGCCCATAAGCGGTTTCCGTGTACATCAGGAAACGTCCATCGGGAGAGATACGGGGAAATGTATAGCTCAAGCTATCCGCATGTACCAACGTATCGATCGGGAAGCTGATCTCGCCACGATCCGGATCGAACGCAACACGACAGAGATTATAACGTACCTTATCATAATTCTCCGGCATCTTCTGGGCCGGGGCCGTACAGAAATAAAGCCATTTACCATCCGGAGAGAACGCGGGGAAAGTCTCGAATGCATCTTTTGTGATCAATGAGGCTTTCGATAGGATTTCTTTGTTTTTCACGTCATACACCACCACATCGGACTCCAAGTCGAACACTTCCATCTTTTTCTCTTTCACGGAATGGAAAAACTGTTTGATATCATTTACCGATGTGGTGATATAGCGCCCGGAAGGATGCCAGAAAGGATACGTCATATTACTGATCGTCCCATTCGTTTTCGTATTCAATTTACTGATTTTCTTGTCTTGGACAATATAAGTTCCCCCATTCGCCGCACGCATATGGAACATCATCTGCCCCGGGTCTCCCATACAAAAAGAATGGCAGTTCATACAATTATAGCCAGTCATATCGTTACGGATAATCGGCTGTTCGTCAAACGACTCCAAATTCCGCTGATAAATACCCACAATATGCCATTTCTCGTATCCCGGCTCTATCAAACGGTATACTAAATGAGAGTCGATCGCTTGATCACTGATATAGACAGAGAATGGTGCCCATTTAGTCCATTCGTCTCCCTCTTTCGTCGTGATCGTTACAAAAAAGGCTTTACCTTTATTCGCACGGGTAAGCCGTTCCCAATCCTTGGACTTAAAACAGATCGTATTCGTTCCGTAATACTCAAACACCCCCTGCTCGCTACCCTCGATCTTCGCATAGCATTTTTCAGCGGGCACGTCAATACGGAAATTCAATGGGGCTATATTATAAGGTATAGTAACCCCTTGGTAATCCGGGAACATCGGCGGGGGAGACATGCGTTCGTTCTCGGCAACAACAAAGCCACCCGGATGTACCGCCCAAAAACCCAAGTATAGTACAATAACCAGAACTTGCAACAGTAAATATCCGATCACAAAGTTTCGGACGATCTTTCGTTTCCTCGTATTATCCATCATAATTATTGTCGTTTAGGAGTCGGGGTAAATTGAGCGTAATAATAATAGGTATCGCCAAACTGCGCTTTCAAGGCGGCAGGAGGCATGCCTCGAGCCACTTTCATAAATTGCAGAAAGCGGTTTTGTACCTCCGAACTGATCGGATAGCTTTTGAACGCCTCCGGGTCTTTCTGCACGGCAGCGAAAAATAGGCATATAGCCTCTTGATAGAGAACGGGAAATGACTCGCCTCGCTCTTTCATCAATTCCATATAATGCATAAATGTCATCAAGTCTTTATAAACCAACAAGTATCCCATTCCATACTCAAAAGCCGGACGATTATCGGCATGATCGTCGATCAAGAAAGCCAGCGCATTGGGAAATGTCAAGGTCAAGTCTAAGGGATTATCCGTTACCGGAAGTACCGCCCGCTTCGCCTTTATCCAATCGGTAGAGGCACAAACCACGGAGTCGAGCAACGGGCGCTGCGCTTTTGCCCAATCCCTGTAGTGGGGAGTCGATTCAAGGATCTTAATATATTTCTCGGCGGCACGGTATTCGCCGGTTACCAGATAAGTCTCCACCAAACGCTTCATCAAACGAGGCTGCACGCAACGTTGCGAGCTTAATACACCCACAAAGGCGAAACGTTGCGCTGCGTTTACCTGCCCTACTTGCCAAGCAACCTCGCTCGCCTCGATCAATCCCATCCGGCTTTTCGGATCGTGCGGGATAAAGCCCTCCACCCCGATCTGAGGGAAACGCATCAAATCGCCAGAAAATCGTCCCGTATGTGATAAAGCCAGATTCAAATAAATCAGGGCATCCATATCCCGGACCGAATGCGCACGAGCATGTGAGACTATCTCTTGCCATTCTCCCTGCCGTGCATAGTAATCGTACCGATAGGCCTGCTCCATCGGGTCTTTCTTATAGAGAATCCCATAAGTCATCGCTATCAGAAGGAAAGCGTAAGAAACGATTCGCTTCCAAGATTCCTTACGGATAAAAACCCGGTTCCTTACATAATAAAGAATTAAAACGATCAAAGGATCTGAAAGCCCGATATATCCTAAAGAATTAGGTATCGGATATTCGGGATGGCATAGATGTTTGCTGAAGAACGCTTCCCGCATCGGAAGAATATAAACCGTACGCATGGCGATCAACGGTAGCAAACCTCCCCAAGCGATAGCGATAATGGCTACTCCAAAACGAGCCTTATCCTCTTTAGCACAACACTCATAAACCGCGATCAATAAGGCCAATAATAAATTAGCGGGTGCCGCAAAAAAATAAGAGCCCCCCAAAAACAAGAAGCCAAAGAGATAACGAAGCCAATCAATCTTGATTGAAGTATACAAATACGCAAGAACCTGCACGAAAGCGAGCATCGTCAACAAGGCGATTGACTCCTGCGGATAGATCCAAATTAAAAAAGAGGGAAGAATAGCCGCCAACATAGAGGCACGCACCCCACAAGCTTTTAAGTAAAGGAAAAAACAGCCGGAGATCAGTCCTAATAATAAAGCGATCACTACCGAAGCTCCATAAGGATGGATAAACGCGAGCGATAAGAACTCAGTCACATATTCATTCAATCCACCCGGTTCGGCCAATCGGTCTTGGAAATAACTACCGGTAGTCTGAAACATCATATACTGCTCCAGAAAACGATACCAATACCGAAAATTCAACTCTATGAATAGGATACTTCCTATAATAAAAAGGAATAGTATAATAGTATTATTGTTAACAAATAGTCTATTCTTCATTCTCCAACTGTTTTTCAGATCGTAAAGATAGAAAGTATATAGAAGATGGCAAAAGAAAAGGTTTAATTATTATATTGAACACGGAACACACGGAGCGTGTGCTCCATGTTCAAAGCTATATTTCTTACATCTGTTGCTCGCCGCCGCCGGAACCGCCGCTCTTCATATCATCGTTGCTGATACCTCTTTTTACTTTCTTGATGGCATCTTTCAAGGTGCCAAAACGATAAGATACACTAACCATTAACATTCTCATCGTACGGTAATTGATCTCACGACGGAAGAAGGTATCATCGGAAGTAGTATTTTCCATCTTCATTCGCTTCCAGAAGGGGTTTTGGAAAGACAACTGGACAGATAGCTTTTTCTTCAAGAAATCCTTGTTCACGGAGATTCCCGTGAAATAGAATGGAGAGCCTTTCCCCTGTAACTGGATCCAAGGAGAGAAATATCCTCCCTGTATGTTCACACGGAAATCCAACGGGAAATTAAACTGCGTACCGGCGAAAATACGTCCGCTGAATCCACTATTCGCCATATCATTCTTTTCGCTCTTCAAATCCGTATAATCCATTCCACCATTCATATAGATACGGAACAAAGGAACCGGATTCCAATTTGCGTATACGAATAAGCCGGTAGATTGTTTCTTTCCGATATTACCGTAGGTGGTTTGGAAAACACCCGGATTCTCCGGATCGATAAAGGTATATTGCTCGATCGAATTATTGACGAACGTATAAGTAGCGCTCGCGTTAATGCTGAATTTCTGGGCGAACATACTATAGTTCAAGTTTATATTATTACTTTTCTCCGAGTCCAGATTCGGGTTACCGAAGGATATGTTCTGTGGGTCCGCATTGTTTACATAAGGATTCAAATACCAGATACCCGGACGCTGGATACGCATATTATATCCCAAGCGAAGCTGTTGCGCCATACTCAATTGATAAGAGACCGTAGCGTTTGGCACCACGTCGAAATAATGGGTATCAAAGTTCATATCGGGAGCCATCTCATATTTCACGTCCAAAGCGGTTCCTTCCGCACGTACCCCCGCCTTCACGCCAAACTTATCAAACTTCATCGAATAGCCCAGATAAGCGGAATAGATATGTTGGGTATGACGGAAATGGCTATCTTTAGAAGTTATGTCCTCCCATATATTCAACGAATCGTTGAAAGCGGTACGATCCGTATTACTCCGGCTCTGGCGGAATATATATTTTGCGCCCACCTCCAAGGTCTGATCCTTCCACGTAGGGGTCGTATAATCCACCTGCCCGGTGTGCTCGTTCGTAGAAGCCTTGTTGATATTATTTTGCGGATAGCCGAGCCAAGGATTGTAATTCACGACATTCTTTAATTCCGTATAATCCTTGTTATCATTGGGAGAATGGCTGAAACGGTAGGAGATCGTCAGCAACTCATCTTTTTTATGGGTAGAGTGTTGGTAATCCACGCTCACGTCCGTAGAACCAAACGTTTCCGTAGCGTCCGAATTACGATTATAATCGTATACCGGATTACGATTGATATCCTGCATATTCACCGTGTATTCCGAACGGTTCGTCATCTTACCATGGAATAAGTTCGCCCCTACGGTCAGCAAGTTCAAGGAGTCGATCTCATAACTACCTTCCAGCGAACCAAACTGGAAGGGTCCGTTATTCTTCCTACGTCCATTTTGCGTCAAGAAATGTTGCTCGTCATTTTCCAAATCCTCACGTATCGAGGTAGACTCATTCCAAGGCTCCCTATTATAATTGTAATTATAATTCGCTGTCAACCCGAACTTACCTGCTTTAAGGGATATATAGCCGCCACCGCCTACACGCCCCAACGAACTACCGTTCACACGAACCGTACCAGTATATCCTTGTAGAGCGTTTTTCGTCGTAATGATATTAATAATACCACCGATACCCTCAGCGTCATATTTAGCGCCCGGGTCTGTGATCACCTCTATGTTTTTCACGGAATTGGCCGGCATACTCTTCAATACCTCAGCTGGATTGTTACTCAACAGGTTAGAAGGCTTGCCATTCATGTAGATCTTAAAGTTCGTGGAGCCTTTCAATTGGATTTGGTCATCTCCGTCCACGGTTACCATCGGTACCTTGCGCAGCATTTCCAATGTATTGTTTGTCTGTGCCTCCGGATCATCTTCCAAGCTATAGGTAAGTTTATCGATCTCAGCCTTCACCAAAGGTTTCTGTGCCGTAACCGTCACTTCCCCCAGCCGCTGGTTATCCTCCTGCATATACAACTTACCCAAATCCAAGTTCCTCTGTTTATCCGAGATCGTAAATGTTTTCTCGGCAGGAGCTTTTCCTATCGATTGCATAGAGATGATGTATTTACCGGCGCTACTCAATGGTGCCTGAAACTTACCATCCACATCACACGCTAAAAGCTTGACCGGCTTATCGGGGGTCTTCGCTAAAGCAATTCTCAACGTCGCATAGGGTACGGACTCGTTACTCAGCGAGTCTAACACCTGTCCCTTAATTGAATAGGAACCTGTCTTGTCCGCTTGCGCATACAGAGGAAGCGCAAAGAACAGTACCCAAAATAAGGCAAACAATTTCTCTTTCATACGTTCATCTATCACTATAAAAATAATACATTTTACTGCAAATTACACTATTTACGATTTCATCGTACAAATAAAGTCATTAATAATGTTCATATTTCCTTTTTCTTCTAAAGAAGTCTGAAAAAAGAGTATTTTTTTATAATAGACGGACATCAAGTAAAACAGGTTGCACAATAATCCTAGGAATCTTTGAGAAAACGAATATATTGTTATTTTTGCATTCGTAATTCTTTAAAATACAATGTCATGAGAACTATCTTTTGTGTATTAGCCACTTTGATGTTGGGTTTGACGAGTCTGCAAGCCCAGAGTTTAAAAGCCATTAAGTTGAATGCTCCCGACAAGACCCGGGGCGCTTCGGTAATGAAAGCCTTGGCAGACCGTCACTCCGAGCGCGAGTTTGCCAACAAGAAACTCAGCCTACAAGATCTTTCCGATTTGATGTGGGCCGCTATCGGTATCAACCGGGAGGATGGGAAACGTACCGCCGCTTCTGCCTTGAATAAGCAAGATGTGGATGTCTACGTATTGATGGAAGAGGGCGCTTATCTGTATGATCCGAAAGCCCATCAACTGAACCCGGTAGCGGAAGGCGATCACCGTCCACTGATTGGAGGAAAGCAAACCTCCGTGAACTCAGCTCCCGCTTGTCTATTGATGGTTTCTGATGTTTCCAAATTCGGCAATGTAGGTACACCACAATTACGTGAGCGCTTTGGAGCCTTAGATGCCGGGCTGGTCTCTCAGAATATCGCCTTGTTCTGCTCCGGATGTGGCTTGGTAACTTTCTCTTCTACCGGGTGCGGCGCGGCAGCATGGAGGCTGATGCTTTGAAAAAAGTGTTGAAGCTATCCGACTCCCAAATCCCGATGATCAATCATCCGGTAGGATACGCAAAATAACGTCAGCACTCACGTAAGCCCCCGAGAATCATCTTGTGGGCTTACAAGACCGCTCACGCAGGAGGCTGAGAACAATCTTTACAAAAAATAGATATTCCGACTCTCCGAATATGATCAACCAATTCCATATTCGTCAATTTATGAAAAATAGAGAGATCAAACTGATAAGGTAATAATAAATCATCAATCGCAAACGCAATCTGATTTAACCGACTACGTGTCAAGTTTGCCCCCACCAAAGATATATCCACGTCCGAAAAAGGTTTATGGTTTCCCTTAGCTCGCGAACCGTAAAGTATTACTTCCTCAATATCCTCGTATCGAGCGTAAAACTCACGCAACTTATTCAATTCTATGTCACTCAATCCATATTTCATTTACAGCTTCATCTAGTCTCATTTTCCGATATACATAACATCCTCTCTTCAAACCGGCAAAATAGTGGATAATAAACCAGTACGATATTCTCATAAATTTCAGAAGCCACATCGTCATCATAATTATGAGAAGTCAAATTACGATCCTCAATTGTCTCCATCCATCGTTTATCTTCTATAAGCATTTGTAAAGCCTTACGTATAGCATCACGTGAACCTCGAATATCCGTATAACCTTGATATTCCGCATAATCTTTCATCACCTTCCAGACTAATTCACGGGTATATTCAAAACGCTGGATTAATCCTTCTTGCAAAAGTTCATCAATCTCGTCCGCTAATTCCAACCGCCAAGATACAATGTCCACCGCTTGACCCAATTTAGCCAAAGCCTTACAATAATTAGAAAATCGCTGTAACCAACGTATATCTTGTGCCATATATGTAAACTTTAGAATACGAAGATAAGAAAAACAGAAGATATTCCTACATTCATTTCTTGAAAAATGCAAACCAAGCAATCAAAGCCAGCAGCACGAATATAACCACCAAGATCGTATTCCCCCAACGAATCAGGAAGGAAGGCATCTCGCCAATCATGTTGCGGACTTTCTCGCTACGCAACTCGATACGGTTTTGATCCGATTCTGCTTTTTTCTTCATCTCATTGTATGTCGACATATCCTTAATTCCCCAACTCTAATTGATTCTTCACTAAATTATAATAAGCGCCTTTGCGATCGATCAGCACGTCGTGGGTGCCTACCTCTACGATACGGCCTTTGTCAAGAACGACTATTTGATCGGCATTGCGTACGGTACTTAATCGATGGGCGACGATTATTACCGTCTTACCCCGGTAAAAGTCCGTCAGATTCTCCACTATGGCACGTTCATTGTTGGCATCCAACGAATTCGTCGCCTCATCGAAAAAGAGATAAGAAGGGTTCTTATAAACCGCCCGGGCAATTAAGATCCGTTGACGCTGGCCTTGGCTTACGCCTTGACCATCCGGACCTATCACCGTATTATATTTTAAGGGTAAGCGCTCGATAAATTCCTCTATATTGGCGATACGAGCTGCCAATAATAAGCGAGATTTATCAATCTCACCGTCATCCACGGCAATATTGCGTGCGATCGATTCAGAGAACAGATAACCGTCTTGCATCACCGCACCGCATTGGTCACGCCACCATAAAAGGCTGAAAGATCGCAAATCATTTCCACCCACCCGGATATCACCTTCTACCGGATTATAGTAGCCCAATAATAACTTGATCAAGGTTGTTTTCCCGCTACCACTCGTTCCTACGATCGCCGTAATCTTGCCTCGAGGTATTTTAAGGTTTATCCGCTCCAAGACTTTCGGCGAATGGATGCCCTCATATTGAAACGTCACGTTACGAATCTCAATGTCCCTATCGCTTCCGTTAAAACCGGTTATCATACGTTCCGGCGTCTCCTCTTCTTCCCGATCATGGATCTCGCTCATCCGTTCCAGACTAATCTTCACGTCTTGCCAACTATAAAGAAACTGCACGAACTGTTCCACCGGAGCGTTCAACTGCCCGATAATATACTGTATAGCCAACATCATACCCAACGACAGGCTACCCCCGATCACATCCGTAGCGGCAATCACCGTAATTACGATATTCTTTACCTCATTAATCAAGATACTGCCGGCCTCCTGACTCTGTTGCAGCCGCATCGATTCGATGTTCGTCCGGAACAGGCTCGCAATCTTTCAAGGGACTGTAGAAATTGCGCATCGTATT
>OKRZ01002333.1_pt1 | contig 13971 bp, 10 predicted proteins | sample 1601141 | NCBI WGS metagenome assembly OKRZ01 (sample SAMEA3541524, study PRJEB24748) | human gut metagenome | biome: human gut; feature: human-associated habitat; material: faeces | place: China | collected 2012
TTTGTGGGCTTTGCCCACACCCACGACCTTTGAAAAGGTCGACCAAACTTTTATAGTTGCTTGATAAAGCTATCAGCTAAACCATAATTTTTAAATAGAACCTAAAAAAATCCCCCGTGGGAAACCACGGGGGAGAAGTAACGAAATAATTTATCTATTAAACTGTCTCGCTGTTGTTGCCATAATAAGCATTGAGGTACATCTGCTTGATTTCCTTGAAGAGTGGGTATCTTGGGTTAGCGCCTGTGCACTGATCGTCGAATGCCTGCTCTGTCATATCGTCAAGTCTTGCAAGGAAGTCAGCTTCATCGATACCGTACTCCTTGATTGAGTTCTTAATACCAACTCTCGCCTTAAGGTCATTGACAGCCTTAATGAGGTTCTCAACGCTTTCAGCATCGTCCTTACCGCCAAGACCGAGGAATCTTGCTACTTCAGCGTAACGAGCCTGTGTCTTTGGATGATCATACTGTGGGAATGTACCCATCTTAGCAGGAGTTTCTACAGAGTTGAAACGGATAACCTGCTCAAGCATAAGGGCATTAGCAATACCGTGTGGAATGTGGTGGAAAGCACCAAGCTTATGAGCCATTGAGTGACATACACCGAGGAATGCGTTAGCAAATGCCATACCTGCCATTGTAGCACCGTGAGCAACTTTCTCACGAGCAAAAGGCTCATTCATACCGTTGTCATAGCAAGCCGGGAGATACTTGAAGATAACTTCAAGAGCTCTGAGTGCAAGACCGTCTGTAAAGTCAGTAGCCATCATTGATGCATAAGCCTCAAGTGCGTGGCTGACAGCATCGATACCTGATGCAGCTGTAAGACCCTTAGGACCGCTCATCATATTGTTAGCGTCTACGATAGCCATATTTGGCATGAGCTCATAGTCAGCGAGTGGGTACTTAACGCCTGTTTCCTGGTCTGTGATAACTGCGAAAGGAGTAACCTCTGAACCTGTACCTGAAGATGTTGGAATAGCGATAAAGTATGCTTTTTCACCCATCTTAGGGAATGTATAAACTCTCTTACGAATATCGCAGAAACGCATAGCCATATCCATAAAGTCAGCTTCCGGATGCTCATAGAGAACCCACATAATCTTGCCGGCATCCATTGCTGAACCGCCGCCGAGTGCGATGATTACATCAGGCTCAAACTTACGCATAGCCTCTGCACCCTTCTGAGCAGAGATAAGTGATGGATCAGGCTCAACATCAGCAAATGTTGTGTAAACAATGCCCATCTCATCAAGTTTATCTGTGATTGGCTTTGTATAACCATTCTTGTAAAGGAATGAGTCAGTTACGATAAATGCTCTCTTCTTACCCATAACATCCTTGAGTTCCTGAAGAGCAACAGGCATACAGCCTCTCTTAATATAAACCTTCTGTGGTGCTCTGAACCAAAGCATATTTTCTCTCCTCTCGGCTACTGTCTTAATGTTGATAAGGTGCTTGATACCTACGTTCTCTGAAACTGAGTTACCGCCCCATGAGCCGCAGCCGAGTGTAAGAGATGGTCTAAGCTTAAAGTTGTAGAGGTCACCGATACCACCCTGTGAAGATGGTGTGTTTACGAGGATACGGCAAGTCTTCATACGGCCTGCAAACTCGTCAATCTTAGCTCTATCGTTAACAGCATCAACATAGAGGGAAGATGTATGACCGTAACCGCCGTCAGCAATGAGCTGTTCAGCCTTAGCAAGTGCATCTTCAAAGTCCTCTGCCTTGTACATAGCAAGTACAGGAGAAAGCTTCTCGTGTGCAAACTCTTCGCTGATGTCAACGCTTTCAACTTCACCGATAAGAATCTTTGTTTCTTCAGGAACTGTTACACCTGCAAGAGCAGCAATTGTAACAGGCTTCTGACCAACGATCTTAGCGTTAAGTGCGCCGTTGATGATGATAGTCTTTCTTACCTTCTCTGTCTCTTCATCGTTAAGGAAATAGCAGCCACGAGCCTTAAATTCCTTTTTAACCTTTGAATAAATCTTCTTTTCAACGATAACTGACTGCTCTGAAGCACAAATCATACCGTTATCGAATGTCTTTGAGTGAATAATTGAGTTTACAGCAAGAAGAATATCTGCTGATTCGTCAATAATTGCAGGAGTGTTACCTGCACCAACGCCGAGAGCAGGCTTACCTGATGAGTAAGCAGCCTTAACCATGCCAGGACCACCTGTAGCAAGGATGCAATCAGCTTCCTGCATAAGCATATTTGTAAGCTCAAGGCTTGGAATGTCAATCCAGCTGATAATGCCCTCTGGAGCACCTGCAGCTACAGCAGCCTCAAGAACAACCTTAGCAGCCTCAATTGTGCTCTTCTTAGCACGTGGGTGTGGGCTGATGATGATACCGTTTCTTGTCTTTAAGCAGATAAGTGTCTTAAAGATAGCTGTTGATGTTGGGTTTGTTGTTGGAATAACTGCAGCGATAACACCGATTGGCTCTGCAATCTTCTTAATACCGAAAGATTTGTCCTCTTCGATTACGCCACATGTCTGAACATTTTTATAAGCATTGTAAATGTACTCAGAAGCGAAGTGGTTTTTGATAACCTTATCTTCAGCTACGCCCATGCCTGTTTCTTCAACGGCCATTTTAGCGAGTGGGATTCTCATCTTGTTAGCTGCGGATGCTGCTGCAAGGAAAATCTTGTCAACCTGTTCCTGTGTGTAGGTTGCGAAAATCTTCTGAGCTTCTTTAACTTTTGCTAAAGCTGCCTCAAAAGTCTCTGCGTTTTCTACGATCGGATACTCTTTTGTGCTCATTAAATCTACCTCTTATCTTGCATTTTGTATTTTATTCAGCAAAAAGCTGAAAATGGATGACTTATTCTTCAACAGCTTTAAATTCAAGCTTGTTGGTTTTTCCGTTGGTTTTTACATAGTTTTCTGCGTAAGAACCCTTTGGAGCATTTATTGTAACAGTGTTTGCGTTATCACAAACGCTGTATTCAGACATTTTAGTTACATTGGCAGGAATGTCGATTTCTGTAATGGCAGGGCACTGATAAAAAACATATTCTCTGATTTCTTCAAGACTGCCTGATTCGATAGTTACTTTTTTAACTCCCGAACCCTGGAAAGTGAACAGACCAAGGTCTGTTACCGAACCCGGAACTGTAACTTCTTCAAGTGAAGTACAGAGGAAAAATACATTATTGCCTAATGTTTTAAGATTTTTGGAAAGTGTAACCGACTTAAGATTTGTACATGACTGGAAAGCATGACCCTCAATCTCAGTTACCGTATCGGGAATTGTTATACTCTCAATGTCCTTTTCGCTGAAAGCGTTAGGACCTATTGATGTTACTTTATAGTTGTTATAGGTATCCGGAATAACAATATTTTTTTCGTTACCTGTGTACTCTGTTACCATAAGCTCATTGCTGTTTACAATGTAATAACCAAAGCCGTTGTCTGTAAGGTCAGGCTTTGTAGCTTCAATGGTATAGCCGGGTTCGTTTTTATTCGAACAGCCACAGCCTGCAAGGCTGAACACCATTGTCGCACACATTGCACCTGCAATAAGTGCGCATAATATTTTTTTCATAATTTGAAGGATCCTTTCAAACTTATACTGGCACTGATTTTCAAATTTTCAGTAATACCATTTTAACATCTTTGTTAAATATTTGTCAATGTTTTTTTCGCTTTTTTTTTCGCTTTTTGTTACTTTTATCGCATTACATAATAAATTAGTATTGAGGTATGCTGTATTCTTACATATTCGACAAAACAATAAGAAATTATTTCTAATTACAAATTAAGAATAAAGGATTAAATACTTGAATGTCTTTAAAATGGTAATTTAAAATACCATAAAAAAACAACTAATTTTCTAAAATTTTAAAATCAATTATATATAGATAAAAAATACATAAATATTATAGATAAATGCTAAAAAATGTAAATAACAACAAAACTGTTGCTACTGTTAAGATATTAACAATACCGTCTTGAAATTTAAAGCAAAAGTGCTAAAATATATGGTGGAAAATTTTTAATATTTCCTATATTAATATGTATAGGAAGAAGGGGCGCACTATGGATTTAATGCTTATTCTAAGAAATCTTGCCATAATCCTTGTTGCTGCTAAGCTTTGCGGACTTCTTGCCCGTAAGCTCAAAGCACCGCAGGTTGTTGGCGAAATCATTGCCGGCCTTATTATCGGACCTTCACTGCTTAACCTTGTAGTTAAGGACGATTTTATTTCAGGTATGGCAGAAATCGGCGTAATTTTACTTATGTTCTCGGCAGGTTTGGGAACAGACCTTAAGGAACTTGTAAAAACAGGACCTGTTGCATTGTTGATTGCTTTGTCAGGTGTTGCTGTTCCTCTTGTAGGCGGTATGCTTGTTTATATGGGCTTTGGATTCGGTACTCCGGATACACGGCTTTACGAAGGCATATTTATGGGTACTGTTCTTGCGGCAACATCGGTTAGTATTACCGTACAGGCTCTTAAGGAAATGGGACATCTAAAAGGAAAGGTCGGCACAACGATACTTTCCGCAGCGATACTTGACGATATTATAGGTATCATTCTTCTTACCGTAGTTATCGGCTTCAAGAGCCCTGATGTTTCACCTGTTGATGTTTGCATCAAGACAATTCTTTTCTTTGTACTTGCAATTGTGCTTGGTTTTGCACTTTACTTCCTCTTTAAATGGATCAGCAAGCACTGGCCTCATTCAAGAAGAATTCCGATTTTCGGACTTGTTCTTTGTTTTGCGGCAGCTTATTGTTCGGAAGAATTCTTTGGTATTGCCGACATTACAGGTGCTTATGTAGCAGGTATTATTCTTTGTAACATCAATGATGCGGGTTATATTGAAAGAAAAATGGACATCAGTTCATATATGATCTTCGGACCTATTTTCTTTGCAAGCATCGGTTTACAGACAAGTTTTGATAACTTTAATATGCAGATATTATGGTTCTCAATCGCACTTGTTGCTGTAGCTCTTGTAACCAAAATTATCGGCTGCGGCGGTATGGCAAAAATTTGTAAGTTCAATATGACGGATTCGCTTAAAATCGGTGTAGGTATGATGAACCGCGGTGAGGTTGCTCTTATTGTTGCACAAAAGGGACTTGACGCAGGTCTTATGGACGCTAAGTTCTTTACAGCTGTAATCATTCTCATTATTGTTTCTTCAATTCTTACTCCTATCCTTTTGAAGGTTCTCTATGCAAAGTGGCCTGACAAAAAAGACAGTGTAATTGAAAACGAAAAGAAACTTGCTCAGGAAGGTGTAGGTGCTACTTACAATATTTCTGACAATGATTTCAAACATGATGAAAAATAATTTAATTATTACAAATTCAGCCGTACTCGTCAGAGTGCGGCTTATTTGTTGCCTCGTGTTTAATAAATAATTATATTTACAATTATTTCAAAATGTTACAAAAATTTACTTGATTTGTAATCTAAATGTGAATTAAAATTCTGATATTGAATTATAATAGCGTTTTTATTGTGCTTTTTAACAAAAAAGGGGAGGGATGCTAAACAAGGGGTTGATTTTTTCTTGAATATCTGCTATAATTATTACAAATTTGTTAATAAGTGTAATTTTGATGTAATTATTACACTTAACACAATTTGGAGGTAATACAATGCAGCGAAGTAAGAAAATTGCTTCTGTGCTGTTGAGTGTAACAATGCTTTCGGGTGCGTGCGCAGTCGCAGGCAGTACTACAGCTCATGCATCAGGCACAGGTGCAGGTCTTGCAGAGTGGGCGCTCAATGCATATTACAGCGGTTGGAGCTATGTTTACGGCGGAGCTACTCCTGGTACCGTAGATTGTTCCGGTCTTATTTATTCCTATTGCGGAGGCAACGCAAGAGGCGGAGATTCACAGCTGTATGCATCAAGCGCAAGTGGATATGTCAGCAACGGTATTCCACGAATACACGGACTCGGTCTTCATATGGATGGTCATGTCGGTGTATATATCGGCGACGGTATGGCAGTTGACGCAAGAAACGATGACGAAGATGTATGCTATGACACCGTAGATTATATGGGGTGGACACAGTGGTACAAGGTAGGCGCTATTGACTACATAGAAAACGGTTGGGAAGAGTTCAACGGTGATTATTATTACTATGAAAACGGCGAATACATTGTAGATACATCAAGAACAATTGACGGCACTACATATTACTTTGATTCAAAGGGCAGATCAAGCAATACTCCGTCAGATCCGTCTTCTTCAAATTCTTCCGACAATTCTTCTTCAAGTTCAGACAACAACTCTTCAAACAACACGGTTGACGATTCTTCAACTGACAGCGACAACAGCAGTTCGACTGAAGAGGTAAAAGAAGAAACACCTACAGAGCCTGTTCTTTACAGAAACGGCGATGAGGGTGACGAAGTAACGAAGATTCAGGAAAGACTTAAGGAGCTTGGCTACTATGATGGCGAAGTAAACGGTAAGTTTGACGATGCAACAGAGGCAGCTTACATTCAGTTCCAGCAGGCAGCAGGAGTAGATGTTGACGGTATTTCAGGTACAGACAGAGATATTCTTTACTCGGAAGATTGTCCTACCTATGCCGATGTTCAGGCAAAACTTGCTGAACAGACACCTACATATCAGTTGGGCGATCAGAGTAACTCAGTTCTCACAATTCAGAACAGACTTGCTATTCTCGGTTTCTTTAATGAAATAGCTACCGGCTACTTCGGAGAAACTACAGTACAAGCTGTTGAGGCATTCCAGCTTGCAAATAATCTTGAAGCTACAGGTATTGTGGATCAGGATACATATCAGGCAATGTTCTCGGCAACAGCACTTTCAAGCAACGGTTCCGCACTTGCTTCTACAGTAAGCTACACAGGTCCGTATGCAATGCCGCAGGTAGGTTCATCACAATTTGTTTTGCAGAATACACAAAATCAGGATTATACACATTCAGCCGCAGTTGTAGCGCAGGCTGCAAATAAGGTTACAAAGGCTGCACTTTCAAACACATCAGCCAATACACCTGCTATTATTTCGGCAGTTGTAAAGCGCAATCTTAATGTTGGTCTTTGGTTTGTGGTAGTTCTTGCTTTACTTTCGATTTTTGGCGGTGTATATATTATTAAAAATATTAAGGCTTCAAAAAAAGCCCGCCGTACAAGAGCGAGAAGCAAAAAAGCATATACAAGAGTAAAAACCGAGGCTCGTTACTGGTAAAAAATTAAGCCGTATCTTATGGTTGTCCATATGATACGGCTTTTGTATTGCAAAAAACTTTACAGTGTGGTATTATTAACATAGGAAGTGATTATTATGGATAAAGATTTAATTAAAAGAATAAATGAACTTGCAAAGAAAAAGAAAACACTCGGACTTAATGCCGAAGAACAGGCAGAACAGAAACAGCTTTATGCCGTGTATCTTGCTGAAATCAGAGAACAGTTTGATAATACTCTCGATAATGTAAGTATTAAACAGGAGGACGGTTCGGTTGTTCCGTTTAAATCCGCCGCCAAAAAGAAAACAAAAGAAGATAATAAATCAGAATAATTTATATTTTATATCAATAATTAAAAATTTAGGTTCTATTCTAAATGCGGAATACTTTTTCAAAATTATTTAATCTTAACTGTGTGCTAAACCATAAATTAATTACAATTTTTGATAAAAAACAGGGTTGATTCTATTTTCTGAATCAACCCTGTAATTATTTTTATTAATCGTCAAGACAATTGTCAAGTCGTTCAATAATATTCTGCTTATCCATATGCTGACCGATAAATACAAGTTTGGTTTCACGGTCGCCGTATTTTTCATCCCAATGTTCTTCAATATCAGGATACTCTTTAAAGTATTTCTTCTGCTCGCTCTTAGGGAATGCAGCAAGCCATTTGCCGTTTTCTGTAGCGGTAATCTGTACGCCTGCCTGCTCAAATACATAGAGGTAATCTCTCTTGTCTTTATCGGAGAACCAAAGAATACCCTTTGCACGAACAACGCCCTTTGGCCAGTTGTTTACAAATTCCTGTAATTTTTCCTGATTGAACGGACGGCGGCTGTGGTACACAAAAGTACAGATACCGTACTCTTCGTCATCGTCACCGTGGTGGTGATGGTGGCAACAGTGACCGTGCTCGTGGTCGCAGTGAGAGTGATCTTCGTCATCATGATGATGGTGATGCTCATGCTCGTCCTCGTCGTGGTGATGATGTTCGTGTTCATTCTCATCATGATCGTGATGCTCGTTTTTCTCGTCTTCGTCCTTATCGTAAGCCTGTGCCCAGCCTGCTGAACCTGCAGTTTCTTCAAAGTCATAAAGATTTGTATTGAGAATGTCGCCAACGCTTACCTTACCGTAGTTAGCCTCAATAATTTTAGCCTTTGGCTGAAGAGTTCTAATCATAGCCTTAACTCTGCCGAGCTGCTCCTCATTTACCATATCAACTTTGTTGAGAATGATAGTAGAACAGAACTCAATCTGCTGAATAACAAGGCTTTCAATGTCTTCTTCGTCAACATCGTCTTTAAGAAGATTGTCGCCGCAGCCAAACTCTGTAGCCATTCTGAGTGCGTCAACAACAGTTACAATGTTGTCAAGACGGCAGATAGCAGGAGTGCCTTCCTCTTCGTCGCCCTCAAGTACAGCAATAGACTGTGCAATAGGGAGCGGCTCGCAGATACCGCTTGCCTCAATGAGAATATAATCAAATTTACCTGACTTTACAAGTTCTGCAATCTGATTGATAAGGTCAACCTTAAGTGTACAGCAAATACAGCCGTTTGAAAGCGGAACAAGGTTGTCATCTTTTTGAGTAACAACGCCTGCTTTCTGAATAAGTTCAGCGTCAATATTAACTTCGCCTATATCATTTACGATAACGGCACATTTGTAGCCCTCCTGATTGCCGAGGACATGGTTGATAAGTGTAGTTTTACCGGAACCAAGATAACCTGTAAGAAGTGTTACAGGAATTGGAAGCTTTGGTTTTGCCATATATGTCATTTCCTTTCAAGAATAATTTTCTACGAATGGAATAATAGCACAACAGAATTATTTTGTCAAGTAGTTACAAGTTAGTTATGGCTAATTAAGTTGATATTTTTACAATTATTAATAAAAATTACTATAATAAAAAGGAGAGAGGAAAGCCTCTCTCCATAATAATTATATTAGTTTTCCGGAACATTCGGAAGACCGTCAAAGCCTTTCTGGAGTTCCTCGTCTGTCGGAATATAGTCGCTCATAAGACCGTCGTTAAACTTCTCATATGCAAGCATATCGAAGTAGCCTGTACCTGTAAGACCAAAGAGAATAGTTTTTTCTTCGCCTGTTTCTTTACATTTGAGAGCCTCATCAATTGCAACTCTGATTGCATGGCTGCTTTCCGGAGCAGGGAGAATACCCTCAACTCTTGCAAATTGTTCTGCGGCAGCAAATACAGATGTCTGCTCAACAGAAGTAGCCTCCATAAGACCGTCATGGTAAAGCTGTGAAAGTGTGCTGCTCATACCGTGGTAACGAAGTCCGCCGGCATGGTTAGCGGACGGAATAAATCCGCTGCCGAGTGTGTACATCTTAGAGAGCGGGCAAACCTTGCCGGTATCGCAGAAGTCATATGCAAACTTACCTCTTGTCAAGCTTGGGCAAGATGCAGGTTCAACGGCAATAATTCTGTAATCAGCCTCACCTCTTAATTTTTCGCCTACGAACGGAGATATAAGACCGCCAAGGTTAGAACCGCCGCCGGCACAACCGATAATGATGTCAGGCTTAACATTGTATTTGTCAAGAGCTTTTTTAGCCTCAAGACCGATAACCGACTGGTGAAGAAGTACCTGATTGAGCACACTGCCGAGTACATAACGGTATCCTTCTGTAGAAGTTGCAACTTCTACAGCCTCGGAAATTGCACAGCCAAGACTGCCTGTTGTGCCCGGGTGCTCCTTAAGAATTTTTCTGCCGACTGCAGTATCTGTAGACGGGGAAGGAGTAACACTTGCACCGTAAGTTCTCATAACTTCTCTTCTGAACGGCTTTTGTTCGTAAGATACTTTTACCATATATACCTTACAATCAAGACCGAAGTAAGAACAAGCCATTGAAAGGGCGGTACCCCACTGGCCTGCGCCTGTTTCTGTTGTAACGCCTTTAAGGCCCTGCTTTTTAGCATAATAAGCCTGTGCAATGGCAGAGTTTAATTTATGACTGCCGCTTGTATTGTTACCCTCAAACTTATAGTAAATCTTAGCAGGAGTACCGAGAGCTTTTTCAAGGAAATATGCTCTGATAAGCGGGGACGGACGGTACATTTTATAGAAATCCTGAATTTCCTGCGGAATATCTATGTATGCGTCTGTATCGTTAAGCTCCTGTGCTACGAGTTCTTTACAGAAAACAGGATAAAGCTCCTCTGCTGTCATTGGTTTTAATGTAGCAGGGTTAAGAAGAGGAGCAGGCTTGTTTTTCATATCTGCACGAACATTATACCATTGAGTAGGTATTTCACTTTCGTCAAGATAAATTTTATATGGAATCTTTGTATTTTCCATTGGTTTCAGCCTCCTAAATATCAATATTTATAATATTATAACATATTATTTGCCTCTTGTCATCACTTTTTATAGAAAATATTATTTCATAACATAATTAAAATAATTTTTTACGGGCATTTTACAAATAGGAGGTAAATAGCTTTACAAAAATTAACTAAACTAAGAGCGTACTCAAAAGAAGTACGATAATTATTTGAGGAGATTATATTTATGAAAAAAACAAGTACAAAATTATTATCGGTATTAGCAGCAGGCGTAATTATGGCAAGTGCATTTGCAGGCTGTGGCGGCAATTCTTCATCAACAGCATCAGGCGACAACTCAAGCAATGCCGGTTCATCAAACACAAGTGCTTTTGATACAAGCAAATCACTTTCTGTTATTACTAGAGAGCAGGGCTCCGGTACTCGTGATGCTTTCGTAGAGCTTACAGGTGTTCTTGTTAAAGACGGCGACACAAAGACAGACACAACAAGAACCGACGCTGTTACAGTAAATGGCACAGAAGCTGTTATTACTAATGTAAAGGGTAATGACGCAGCAATCGGTTACATTTCACTCGGCTCACTTAACGACAGTGTTAAGGCTCTTAAGATTGAAGATGTTGACGCAACAGCAGAGAATGTAAAGTCAGGCGAATATAAAATCAGCCGTCCGTTTAACATTGCATATAAGGGTGACTTAAGCGGTGTTGCTAAGGACTTTGTAGATTATATCTTAAGTTCAGACGGTCAGGCAGTAATTTCTAAAGAGGGTTATGTTCCGGTATCTGAAAATGCAGCATATGCAGGAACAAAGCCGGAGGGCAAAATTACAGTTGCAGGTTCTTCTTCGGTATCTCCTGTAATGGAAAAACTTATTGAGGCTTACAAGCAGATTAATACAAAGGCAGAAATCGAACTCCAGACATCAGACTCTTCGGCAGGTATGCAGTCTGCACTTGAGGGTACTTGTGATATCGGTATGGCATCAAGAGAGCTTAAGGATACAGAAACAGCTCTTACATCAACAACAATTGCAAAAGACGGTATTGCGGTAATCGTAAATACAAACAATACTACAGAAAATCTCACAATGGATCAGGTAAAAGCTATCTACACAGGTGAAGCTAAGGTTTGGAGCGATATAACTAAATGAGATTAAGCAATATTAAAGAAAGGGCTATGCAGGGAGTTTTCTTCCTGACAGCCCTTGCCAGCATAGCGGCGGTTGTGCTTATTTGTATTTTCCTTTTCTACAACGGTGTTCCGGCAATGGCAGAAATCGGACTTTTTAATTTTATAGGCGGCACAGAATGGGCACCGACAAATGTTCCTGCAAGCTACGGAATATTTACAATGATTATCGGCAGTATATATGTTACAGCCGGTGCGGTAGTAATCGGTGTGCCGATCGGAATTTTAACAGCGGTTTTCCTTGCTCGTTTTTGTCCGAAACCGTTATATAAGGTTATAAAACCCGCAACAGAATTACTCGCAGGTATTCCGTCAATCGTTTACGGCTTTTTCGGACTTATAGTAATTGTACCGTTTATCAGAGATAACTTTGGCGGCGACGGTTCAAGTTTGCTTGCGGCGTCAATAGTGCTCGGAATTATGATTTTGCCTACAATTATAGGCGTTTCGGAGTCGGCAATCCGTGCGGTGCCCGAAAATTACTACGAGGGTGCATTGGCACTCGGTGCAACAAGAGAGAGAAGTGTGTTCAAAACAATGCTTCCTGCCGCAAAGTCGGGTATTCTTGCAGGTGTTGTGCTTGGCATAGGCAGAGCTATCGGCGAAACTATGGCGGTTATCCTGATTGCAGGCAACCAGGTGCAGATTCCTACATCACTTACGGACGGTGTAAGAACGCTTACAGCAAATATTGTACTTGAGATGGGTTACTCAACAGGACTTCACAGACAGGCACTTATAGCAACAGGTGTAGTTTTGTTTGTGTTCATATTAATTATTACACTTTCAATGCAGGCAATTAAGAGCAGGAGTGAAAAGAATGGCTGATAACAATGAAATAAAGGCAATCAATAAAACAGGATTTGCCCAAAGATTAAGAGAATATAAAAGAAAGCCGCTCTCACTTGTTTTGTTTATATTGGTTGTACTTGCAGCGGCAATATCAGTGCTTGCTCTGGTATTTTTAATTGTATATATTCTTGTAATGGGTGTTCCGCATATTACACCGGAGCTGTTTGCATGGGAATATAACAGTGATAATGTATCCTGTATGCCTGCAATTATCAATACTGTTGTGGTAACTTTGCTTACCTTGGTAATTGCCGTACCGTTTGGCGTAGGTGCTGCGATTTACCTTGCGGAATATGCAAAAAGGGGCAACAAGTTTGTAAAACTTATCAGAACTATGGCAGAAACTCTTTCGGGTATTCCGTCGATTGTTTACGGTTTGTTCGGTATGTTATTCTTTGTAACTACTTTGCAGTGGCGACTTTCATTGCTTGCAGGTTCTTTTACACTTGCAATTATGGTATTACCGACAATTATGAGAACTACAGAGGAAGCTTTGCTTTCTGTTCCCGACTCGTACCGAGAGGGCAGTTACGGACTTGGCGCAGGCAAGCTGAGAACAATTATAAGAATAATTCTTCCGAGTGCAATGCCGGGTATTCTTGCAGGTATAATTCTTGCAGTCGGCAGAATAGTCGGAGAAACTGCGGCTCTTTTATATACATCGGGTTCGGCGTCGGGTCTTGCAAAAGGTCTTATGTCTTCGGGCAGAACGCTTGCTATTCATATGTATGTACTTGCAAATGAGGGATTGCATACAGATCAGGCTTGGGCAACAGCGGTTGTATTGCTTGTGCTTGTACTTTTAATAAATACGCTTTCGGCATTTATCGCCAAAAAGCTTACAAGTAAAAATAAGTAAGAGTGGAAGGAAAATAAATGGATAAGTTTACAATTAAGGATATGAACCTGTATTACGGCAAATTTCACGCATTAAAGTCTGTAAACTTTAATATGGAGGCAAACCGTATTACAGCTTTTATCGGCCCGTCGGGCTGCGGTAAATCAACGCTCCTGAAATCACTTAACAGAATGAATGATTTGGTTGAGGGTTGTAAAATTACAGGTGATATCCGTCTTGATAACGAGGATATTTACGGCAAAAATATGGATGTAAATGTTCTCAGAAAAAGAGTGGGTATGGTTTTTCAAAAAGCAAATCCATTTCCTATGAGCGTGTATGATAACATAGCTTTCGGTCCGAGAACACACGGTATAAGAAGCAGAAGAGAGCTTGACGAAATCGTAGAGCAGTCTTTGAAAGATGCCGCTATCTGGGATGAACTTAAGGACAGACTTAAAAAGAGCGCACTCGGTCTTTCGGGCGGTCAGCAGCAGCGTCTTTGCATTGCAAGAGCGCTTGCGGTAAAGCCTGAAGTTTTACTTATGGACGAGGCAACATCTGC
>OKRZ01002353.1_pt1 | contig 13883 bp, 22 predicted proteins | sample 1601141 | NCBI WGS metagenome assembly OKRZ01 (sample SAMEA3541524, study PRJEB24748) | human gut metagenome | biome: human gut; feature: human-associated habitat; material: faeces | place: China | collected 2012
ATAATAAATTTAATACTCCAACATTACTTCCATATTGATTTAGTTTATCTTCGTTGCCCTTGGTGCCTTTTTTTAGGTCGGCAATCAGGCCGTTGGCCGTGTCAAGCTCGGCAGTCTTGCCGTCAAGCAGCGCCTGAAGCGCGTCATACTTGCCTTTGCCGACATACTCGCCGCCGCCAAGGTTGGCAAGCTTGATCTGCTTGTCCTTGTTGGCTTCGTCACCGTTATAGGCGTTCAGTTTTTCCACAAACTGGCTGAACAGTTCTTCGCCCAAAATTGCTTTCAAGAATTCCATGTTTATCCTTTCTTGCCGCTGTTTTTAAGCGTGGTGTCTCCACTGGCAAGCACTTTGTTAAATCCGGGAGTGCGCCGGAAAATGGGAGCAGTTTTAACGCCATGCTCGGGGCGTGAAAAAGGCACAGTGCAAAGCACCGCGCCTTTTTATCTACATAGCGCCGTGAATGTGTTGCATCCGGCAATGCCGTCAGCAGTCAAACCGTATGCGCGCTGGAACGATTTCAGCGCCGCCAGCGTGCCAGCGCCAAAGATTCCGTCCACATAAGCCGTTTTGTGGCCGTGGCAAACAAGGAAGCCCTGAAGCACTTTCACAAGTTCGCCAGTACTGCCATTCCGCAGATTGTTTCGGCGTACTGCTGCGTTTGTATTCGGGCCATAGATGCCATCAGCAGCAACGCCAAGCCCGTGCTGAAGCGCCTTGGTCAGCGCCGCTTTGGTGCGACTGCCATACAGGCCATCAAGGGTAAGGCCACCGGAATAGTTGCGGTTAAGCCAAAGCTGTACTTCTCGCACGGTGTCAATCTTGCCGTCTGTGGTAGATGGTGTGGACGGCTGAACAGGCTTCACAGGTTCAACAGCGCCGTTAAGCGCTGCTTTCACATCCGCGCGGAAGGTGTCCATGCTTTTCCCGTGCTTCGGGAACCAGTGCATGACATCCGCGTGGTTTGTCGCGATGCCAAGCCTGTAACCTTCGCTGTGACAAATGATGTTCTTTTCCGTAAGGCCGAACTTCTTACAAAGGTACACGCACAGATCAACCGCTTCCTGATAGACCTTGCCAAAGTAATCCGCATCGTTCAGGCCATCTTCACAGATTTCAAAGCTGATGTGTGTGTTGTTTGCCGCGCCGCCAGCGTGCCAGCCGCGATAATCCCACGGCAATGTCTGATAGGTTGCAATGCTGCCATCCTTCAGTTTGCCAATAAAGGCGTGGACACAGACGGCGCTTCCACCGGGATATTTGGTATTGTAGCTGTTGCCGTTCGGGTTTACGCCAAGCAGACCATCGTCAGGCTGCACATAGCGCCGCAGATTCGGGTTGTTTGCGCCCGTGCTGTGTACCATGATGCCCTTGACTGCAATCCGCTGTCCGGCCTTGTAACAGGCGTTATTTGTGGCAAGGCATTCATGCAGATTCATCAGTTTCACCTTCCTTGCATTCCGGCAGACCGGCAAGCGAAGTCAGGATTGACAGAATGCCAGCCAGAAGCGAAGCGCCGCCCACCATCATCCAATCAACCTGATTGAATACGGCAGACGTTCCGATGGTTGCAACCGCCGTCTGCGCAACAGTCTTGACCGCACGAACGGCAGCGGCCTTAATCCATGTTTTCCAACATCTTTTCATGGTTTGTTCCACCTTTCATAAATATAAAAAGCAGCCGTTCGGAAAAATCGAACAACTGCTTTTTTGCAAAGTTTGTTGAATTGTTTGCTTATTTTGTTTGCTTATTTTATTTGCTTATCATTTTCGTGACATCACGAAAATGGTCACAAAGCATTGAAAACACTGCATTTTTTAACTTGCCTGTAACTTGCAAACGCACGATAAACGCATTAAAAACACACGCCGTGCATTAAAATGCGTTGGGGCATAGAAAAAAGCACCGTGCGGATGTACGATGCTTTTAGAATAAACAGTTTTCAATTATGTCTTTGCCCTTCAGGGATTCAATCCACTCAGACGGGATTCCTTCAAAGCCGTAGATAATCCCAGCCAGTCCACCGGCAACAGCACCAACAGTGTCAGTGTCATTTCCAAGGTTGACGACTTTCAGAACTGCATCACGATAATTGTCAGTCGTGGAGACAGCCCACAAAGCTGCTTCCAGAGTGGAAACAACATAGCCGCCCGACTTGATTTCACTCTCGTCAAGCGTGTTGATGGTTCTGAGCCTTTCAAACGGACTTTCGATGCTTTCAAGAATATCTTTCAGCTTTTCACCCCGGAGCAGTGCCCGGACTATATGCACATAGCATACGCAAGCAGCTTTTGAAATATCGTGGGCGTGTGTAATAGCCGAAACCGCTTTGATCTCATCATCACTCGCATCAGCGAAAGCAAGCGGAATAATTCGCATCAGAGAACCGTTTCCGTTCGACCGCTCATCATCCTTGCCCTTGCCAGTGTAAAGAGCTGCGGAAGTCGTGCAGCCGATATCAAACACACGGCCATCAATGGCATATTTGCCTTTGTACGCCCATGCCCTGAACTTTGCAAGCATATCGGATGCATCAATACAACCGCATTCTTTGATTGAATCACAAGTCGCAAGCGTCATGCTTGTGTCATCTGACCATGTACCTTTTGGCTGATTGTGTGAGCCATAACCGACCATGTCAGTTGCCCTGAATGACCCTCGCGTTTTGAATTCATATGGGACACCAACAGCGTCAGCGACCGCAAGACCGTATATAGCAGACTTTAATTTGTTATCTATCATTTTACCCCTTTTCGTAAAACTCGCATTCTTCACCGTCAAACAGCACTTCCTTCGGCTTCATTTCGCCGTCACTCTTGCTGTATATCATACAATAGGATTTGTCAGGCGCGTCCTCAAACGGGGGTTTTCCATGTGCGAATTTGCAAGTCTGACACCACATAGGATTTGGGCGAGTGCATCCCCACGCTTCATTTTCAGATTCAAGGATTTTCTGCTTGTACATTTCCTTTCGCTCGGGATGTTCCTTGAACACCTTTGCAAGCTCAGGATTGCGTTTAATTTCCTGTTCAATTCTCTCATCAATAGTCATGGGTCACACCACCTTTAGCTTTTGTAATTCTTGGTCGAGCCTTTCCATTCTGCCGGGTCTTGCTGGAACTTATCATATCCCAATTCGGGATGAAGGTCTAAGTCAACGAACAGCTTTGTTTTATTGCCGTCTGTTACATCCTTGCCCCAATAGATTCTTGCAATCTCATAAGTGCCGCCACGCTGCAAGATCATTTCGTTTTCGCCTTTTCCAAAAGCACCAACGTCAGAAGCATACAGCATTTCGGAACCCTTCGGAGCGTAGATATTAAACTTCACAGGCTTTGCATTGAATATCGAACCGCCGCCCTCGTTAACCGCCGTTGAAATGAACTGATGCAAAATACTACTTTTACCGACAAACTGTTGAAGTTCTGCGTCTGTCATTCCTTGAAGTAGGTTTGCATCGACGCCAAGAAAACCACCCAATGTGCCGAACCCTTGTCCCGATTGTAACCACACATCATCGGGATAGGTTGACTTTTCAATTAGAGTGGTCAATCCTCGGATATCTTCGCCCTTGCCTTCAAAGTCAATCCAGACTTTGTGAGGGCCTTTGTAATATTGCTGTTCCCAGCCGGTTCCTGAATTTACCCAAGGTTTTTCAAAACCGGCAAGCGGCCTGTTGTGGCCGCCTGAACCAGATGTATATGTATAGAAGCCGCGATGCTCTTTCCCAGTTGCGGCATTATGCACAGCTTTGGCCGGTGGGTCAAAGTAAGCATCCGCTGAACTGAAGCCCCCTGACTTTCTGTCAAACCACTTTGCGGCTTGCTTTCTTTCAGGAGAAAATGCATCGGAAGCCATAGCTTTGCCGCTTGACATGATACCACTTTTCTGCAAGTTTGTCAATTTTGCTGTGGTTGCCGCAAGCTGCGTCTGAAGATCATAAAGCTTCTTGCCTTCAGTCTCAAATTCTTCAAGCTGTTTAAGGTACTGCTGATATTTTTTAATGGCATCTGGGTCGGCCGTAGTAAGAAGCTTATTTTCATAGTACGCTTTCTTTGCGGATATGGAATGCTGCTTTTTAGCATAATCAGCAGTTGTGATATCATCCTTCCATATTCCGCTGTAGGTTTTGATTTCAATGTCATCAAGCTGCTGCTGAAGCTGCATCTGTTCTTTGACAAGCTTCTTTTTCTCTTTTGTTACCAGCTTTTTGTCAAGTTTCTTTTGCCAGTCGTTTTTACTGTCTAACAGCGTCAGGTATTTCGCCTGATCGTCAACACTTGCGCCGAGTGTGAACTTGACTTCATCACCGCCATACGGTGTCAGAAGGTCGGCAATTTCGTTGTCGGCATCATCGATCTTCTGTTTAAGCTTCTTTTCCGTCAGATATTCCTTCTTCGGTTTCGCCGCCTGTTCAACTTCCGCTTGTATTTCACTGGCCGTCAGATATTTCTTTGTGTAATCCTCGAAATCTGCGGTCTTATCCAGCCCGAAGTATTCAGCGCGTTCTTTCAACGTCTGAAGCTCGCCGTCATCCAGCGCCCATTTCGCCCTTGTATTGGACGTGCAGCGGCAATTGATAACTTCCGCAGCGCTGCCGGATGGGTCACCGGGGAACATCAGGCCGTTGGAAAACTTTTCGTCAAGCTCCCGGATTTCTCCGTCAACCCGTGCATGGGAATCCCTTGTCCGGCCGTCAAGCGAAGCGTCCCACTGCTTGACTACATCACAGCCTTTTTTCTTGGCCGCATACTGCGCATCACGGGAAGATGTCTGCTGAATTCTATGTCCTTCCGTTCTGGCGATGCGCTTCGCGTTGTAAAGGCCGCTGCTGGACACATTGTTGATGTTGCGAGCAATATCACTGTAAGGCAGACCGGAAGCAATGCCACGGCTGATCTCCTGCGTGATGGTTTTTTTCAGCTTGTCATAGTTGACGCCAAGATGGTTATAGTAGCCCTCAACAATCTTAGAATCGGTCAGAATAGCCTTAACCGCTGCCGCCTGATCTATCGGGGCGATGATGGGTACACCTTGCTTTGCTATATCGTACATCGTGCCAATATATCCGGTTTCATAGCAACTTTTCAGATATTTGTCAATTGTGGCGTAATTATCGCCGTGCAGTTTATCAAGAACACCGCTGACCTGACCTTTAAGCGCCTTTTGATAATTCTGTTGATAGACCTTTGACCGCTTCTGCGATTGCAGCAGCGCCTTTGTTGCATCGTCAAGCCCGTCCTGAGAAAGCGCCTGATCTAAAAGGTCAATGTCTGCCTGAAATGACTTGACCTTATCGTTGATGTCCTTCAGCGCCCGTGCGTACTGCTTTTCAAGCTCCTTGATTGCAGCTTCTTCACTATCCAAAAGGGACTGCTGGACTTCTTTTTCCCACTTATTCAATCACATCACCGTTGCCCTCATTCGGCACAATACCGCCAAGCGCCGCCTGCGCCGCTGCTGTTGGGTCATCTTCGGGCTTTGGCACTTTGTCTTTGATATCCTGATAATCAATATCAAGCTGTTCGCAAATCAGTTGCAACTTGGTTTCATCGTCAATCGTCCCGGCAAGGTTCAGAATCGTAGTGATTTCCGTCTGCTTGCGCTGGGCTTCCACAAGCTCAATCTGCGCGTTTTCCTGCGCATTGGTCGGAATTTCGCGCTCAAAGCAGAAATAAACGTCATTCTGTGTGTAGCCTGAACCGTTTTCCTCGTTGATTTCTTTCAGCACAACGTCAATCAGCTTGCGCAGAAACGGCTTCAGACGGTTTTCAAGCTTCTTGGCGCGAAGTTCCAGCAGGGAATAGGCCGACTGAATAGCAAGGTTTGTAGTGGCCGCTGTGTCCTTCAGGCCAGCGGTATTCAGCGCAAAGCCAAAGCGATAGATATTCTTTTCATCAACTTCCATCTTCGTTTTCCGCGCTTCGACCGGAATGTCAACGGTCTGGATGTCAACACCGCCGTCATCGTCAAGGCCGATGTGTTTCTTTGCCTTGATGTTGGTCATCAGCTCGTCAAGGTTGTCACCCTGAAAGCCCCTGACCACATACAGCGCTTCGTTCGTGTCCTGAATGTTATTGGACAGCCCCGCGTTCATAAGATCGTAATCGTCAATCAGGTCTTTGATAGGCGGCAGAGCGGACACGCGCTTTTTGTTGTTGTCCATCCGGAAGAACGGAATGAAGCCGTAGCCCATACCGCCAAGTTTCCCGTTGCCATCCATCTGAAAAACGCTGTGCGGCTGCGGATTTGGCTTCACAGTCTCGTCCGGTTTGATTTCACCGCCGTTGATGCAAGTGAAGAACCATACACTTGTATCATCATACACGCGGATGTTGTCGATTCGATTCCCTTCATTGTCAATTTTATCTTCGTAGTAGTAGATCACATAGCGCCGATTATCCGACGTGTACTTTGCTTCACACTCAACAACGCCCATGCAGTCAGCCCACTGGAAGCGGGTCTTGCCGTCCGCGTCCTTGTTGGCAAACATCCAGTCAAAGCCTTTGGACTGTACACCGGTAATCGTGTCGGCCAGTTCTGCCATGAATTCATCGTTGTTGTTAAAATACGCGTCAAGCTGTTCCTGCAAGGCGGGATTATCGGATTTAATCAGCCTATCCTTGCCAGATAGGATATACGGAACGATTTGGTCAACAATTTCGGTGAAAAACGGATGCGAAATGCGGATATTGCTTTTCGTCTTATCTTCTTTGACCTCGCCGTTACCGTCTATGTAAAAAATACGATAATCCTTGATGTCGTGCTTGCCCTCGTAGTACCGCAAGCCAACTTTCGCAAGCTGCTTTCGAGTGGAAACTGCATCGTTGTTTATAAATGTCCTAATTTCTCTTGTAGTAAGCACTCGGCCTTCCCCCAATACGTACCTTACTTATCCGTGTCGATTCCATACCGCTCCGCCATCGCCTTCACGGCCGGGTTTTTCAGCAGTTTCTTGCGCTGACCGGGATTCAGCCCGTCGAGCACTGTCTGCAGCGCGCTCTTGATCTCCGCGTTGTACGCGATTACTCGCTCTCTCAGCTCGCTCATGCCGTCACCCCCGTCAGCAGCGCATCCAGCGCATCACGCAGCTCCGCGTTGTCCTTTTCCAGTGCCGCAATGCGTTCCTCCGCTGTCGGCTCGGGCGCTGGCATCGCTGCCATCTCTGCCGCCAGCTTTTCAAACTCCACGACTTCATCGGCGGTCATGTCGCGGTAGATGCCGTTTTCGTATTTTTTCATCGTCTCACTCCTATTACGGTGACTTTATCACCCGCTTGGATTACGGACGTGTCAGTAAACGCCAGCTTAAACTTGTACGTTTCAGCTGGGGATGCGAGCATCATAAATGTTCCGGTGGACGTCACATTTGTCGAAGACATTCTGTTGTTCGACTCGATATGATTCGATAAAACGAACAGATCAGTTACTTCAGCGGAAAATTCCCAATAGATGTATCCATACGCACCTATTAAATAGCCACATGCGTATGTGTCACCAAAATTCTTCCCAGCAACTCTGCACCATACGTTTTTGCTTAATCCACTAACGTATTGCGGCCTAGTCATAATGACCTTCGCTTTGCGCCATGTCGCAAAGTCAGCAAGCACATATTCCGCAGTGTCTGCGCGCAATTCGATTTCTGCAATCTTCTCCCACGTCTCACCCCCGCCTGACGGCATATCCACCGGACTCCACGCTGTCGGCACGCCGGATGCGTCCACGGCTGTGATCTTGGCGATTTGCCCAACCGTCGCGCCGGTGATTTCTGCCTTCGCCCATTCCGGGACGGTTGGGTCAGTTTCTTCAACCGGATGTTCTGCCAGATAATTAGCAACAGCTTTTGCGATAGCTTCCGGGTCAGCGCTCTCAAGGCTGTTTAGCTTTTCCATAATTTGATTGTATACATCATTAGGCGGGTCAGCCGGGAAGCCGGTATCGCACAGGATGGATTTCTTGCAAGGCACTCTTGCCGGGGTGGTGGTGTGCAAATCCCCGGCATAAACGCCAATGTTGAAAAAATATGTGCCGCTGATAATCGGAACAGGGCATTTGTCTCCGGTAAAAACAACATCAACATAGCTGTTGTTATAACCGAACCGTGCCGTTTTGGTTTCGTATGCTTCCCATTCTGCATCAAAAGCGAATTTCGCAACAAAATCACTGTTGCCACACACATAAAGTGTCCCGTCTGCTTCTGCTATTTTGTTCTCCACCGATATATTGATAACCGGCATAGCGATCGCCCCTTTCCATCAAAAAGATAACAGCGCAGCGCCATAGGCGCTTTACCTATCAAGCGCCCCAAAGGAGTACAGTATTTTACAACGGCAACCAGATGGTCAAAATTGCCGCTGCTGGTGCTTTTGCGTTGTTATCTCAGTAAATCCATTTCTTCAGCTTGCGCCAGCCCTCGACACCGTAGCGCAAAGCCGCCATTGCATCATCTTGAAAGGGGACAGGCTCGTCAAGGTATTCGCCGGTTCGCTCGTCCTTCTTCCACTTCCATTGCTGCATTTCTTTGATTGTGTTCACGCAGCAGGGATGCACATATATTGTCCGCTGCTTCAGCCAGTCAATTTGCGCTTTGACTGACCCGGCAGAGCCGCCCTTGTCCACGCCCCTCGCGCGGAACCCGGCCTTCTGCCACATCTTGATTCTGTCCGGCTCTGCGGAATCACACCACATCTGTTTTTTGCTGGGGACATCCATGTCCTTTGCAAGCTGTATGATCTCTGACGTGTCCTTCTCAAAAACATAGATTTCAGACAGAACGGCAATGTCATCGTCCTTTATGCCCAGCAGTAACAAGGCATTGGCATGGTTAAATCCAAAGTCCTGACCAATGGCTACATCGTCATAATCGTTCAGGTTTCGGCTTACCTCTCTGATTTCCCAGTTGTGCAGGATAAGACCGCCTATTTCGCCCCATTCGCCCAGACCGTATATCTGATAGCCTTCAGGGTCAACGACCTTCCTGCGCTCCATACGGGCTTTGTATGCGTCATCTATGAAACGGTTCATCAGGTATGTGCTGTGATGTGTCAGCACATTGTCATCCGGAATATCAAAAAAGACCTTCTTAATCCAGTGATTCTTATTCACTGGATTGAAGGTCATTCTGATCTGATAAAACTGACCGGGCGGCAATTCGCCACGCAAACGGTCATCTATGATTTCAACGTCAGCCTGTGTCAGCTCCGTCGCTTCCTCGCACCAAACATCTGTCAGCTTGCCACGCTGGAATGTGATTGACTTCAGCTTTTCACGCTGCTTGTCATCGTTCATGCCCCTGAAGATAATCTGATTGCCGTTGGCTTTACAGGTCAGCTTCAGCGGGGACATATTGATTTGCCAATACCGTTCTGCCTGTTCTCCAAACATCCGGTATATAGCGCCTGTAAGCTCTGCAAAGGTGCTATCGCGGTTTGTGATGTCAGATTTGCGGATGCAGACAAGGTTGCGGCCTTTATCGTGCATCAGCCGCAAAATGTAATTCTGCGCCGTGTCAACGGATTTCCCAGAACCGGCAGACCCTTTCATGACAATATAACGCTTGCTGCTGCGGTCAACTTCCTTGAAACATGGATTTGCTTGTACTTTAATGTTCATCCATCATCACCGTAATCCACAGTGATGTTCAAATCCATATCAACTTCTGTTTCTACCCTATCAGTGTAAAGGCCGTAGCGCTTTCCAAGTAGTTCAGCAGCTTTCAGCCTATCTTTTTCGGACGGCGCTTTCTGCATCGTTCTTGCTTCGCTGCATCCGTCACCTATACCTTCGACAACAATTTCCTCTGACTGACTTTCACCACGCAGAACAGATGTCAAATACTTCAACACTTCGTCCTGATCTGCAATCAGCGCGCTTTCCTTTTCGGCCATCCTTTTGGCTATGTACTCTTTAATTACAGGTTTTTGAACGTTTTCAGTTCCGATTCTTCCCGCTGTCTTTTTTGAATACCCGGCTCTGATTGCGGCCTGTGTAGCATTCAGGTCAATCAGATATTCATCACAAAAACGCTGCTGCTTTGCTGTCAGTTTCGCCACAATCATCACCGCCTTTCAACATTGAAATTAAAACGAAGCTTTTCTTGATTTCAATTTCAAAAACAGCCATTTTTGAAATTAAAAAAGCCTGACAGGAAAGAAGAATGAACCTGTCAGGCTAAGAAGAATATCTTGTTTACTATTGCAGTATAATAATATCACACTATGATTATGTACTTCTATGTACTATTGTGTGTTTTTCAAGATTTTTTCGATCTGCTGCAATGCCCTACCGTGAATGGTGAAAACCCAGCGATATGAAAAGCCCATGTCACAAGCTATCTGTTCCCACGTCTTGTTTTGCACGTAGCGCATATGCAATACCTGTAATTGGTCAGGGTCAGTCAGCTTGTCCAACGTGGCGCTGATTTCCTGCTTCGCTGCAACATATCGGTCAATATCCCGGTCAATATCCGCTTCAAGGTCAACGATCTTTGCAATCGCATCACCAAGCTTGTCCTGATTGCCCCCGCCAGAAACAACATCATCCTTCAATGTTGGCGTGATTTTTGTTACCATTTCTTTCAGTTGATGCAAATCTTCCAGCTTCGTGTTGATATGCGAATCATAAAGCCTGATCTGTTGAAGATATTTCTTTGGTGAATCCAGCAAACTACCACCTTCTTTCTATCGGTATCGTTCTTCAGCCGGTGCAAAAAGCTTCCCGGTGTACTGCTTCAGCTCCCTGTCAAGCACGGCACGGCTATAAACCATTTCCTTGTCATCTTTCAGATCATCCGCAAAGCTTTCCATGTATTCTTGATAGACTTCCGAAAATACCCTTTCAAACTCCGCGAATTTGCTTTCACGGAAGCCCATTCTGCCAAGCGCAACAGTTACATAGTCAAGCGTTAGAACCCTTGTGATGTGCCGTATGTTTTCGTTGTGCCAATCATATTCCGCTTTTGTGCGAAACAGGCGGTAAATTCCTTTGTTTTTAGGCATGATTTTTCACCATGACCTTGTGCCCGACATATTCGTCAATGCTGATTCCAAGCGCATCCGCAAGCAATTCCAGCGTGTCAATCCGCCCGGAGCGGCTTACTTTACATTCAAGCGATCTAATAGTGCACACTGGAACCCCGGACATCACTGAAAGCTGTGCTGCTGACAGCTTCGCATTGTTTCGCGCCATGCGCATATATTCTCCCCTTGTCATTCCGTTTCACCTTCTTCATCTTCGTATTCGTCAAGGGCATCTTTTACCATGTCGATGTTGACAATAACCGTTCGCATAAACGCTTCAGACAGCAGATGACACGCAATGTTCGCCAGATCTTCAGGTGACGCATTCGCATAAGCAACACACGTTGTGCCATCTTCCAGCAGCCCGCACAAAACTGCGTTCTGCGCTTTGCCTTCTGTCAGCTTTTTAATTCCATCTTCCAACATTTTCGCATAGGGAATTTTATCGTTCATTTTGTGCTTCATCCTTTCGCTTGCCATAGCCGCAAAAATGATTAGGCCAAACAGCTTGCCACCCATATTCGCAGTTCGTGCAGATCAAGACCTCGTAGTCAAGATAGACGCTTTCGTAGTCGTCCTTCTTTCTGGTGCTGGCACAGTCTTTGCACCGTACCACCGGCGCAACGTCGGCGGCGGGAATTTTGCCGATTTCTTCTTTTAACAACTTTACAATCCCTACTATTGCGCAATGTACCTCCCACGGATAAGGTTCATAGTATCCTTGCCACATAGGAGCATCCCCGAACATGTCCATTGCCGCTTCGCGCTCGATGTATTCAGCCATTGCAATCTCCTAACGACATATAATAATATTCGTCATCTTCCTCTGTTGCTTGAAATCCGTACTTGTCATAAACATGTTTTGCTATAGTGCTGCTTTTCTTTACGGCTAAATTTTTAGCACCACATCTTTTCGTAGCATAATCCAAAAGCTCGTAGGAAAAGCCAAGTCCCCTGTATTTTTCGCTAATTTCAAAATCGCTGATGTTTTTACCGTCCCACCAACCCCAAATTTTAAACTCAGCAACACGTTCGCCGCTTTTTGTATGCCATTCATATTGGATTGATGATGTCCCTCCTAACATGACTGGCTTTGCTGTCATATTAAGATTCCTAAGTTTGATGTCACGGCAACGCTCACGCTCAATGTGTTCAGTCATTCTTAGCCCTCCTGTTCCATGTTTCGATTGCTGATAGGTGGGTAGAAAACCAATGTGTTCTCGGCTCAATCGGGCAGTCTCTATTTGAGCAGCACACCCGAAAGCAGTAACCGCTTCTCTGCACAACGCCCTTATCCCCACAAAAGGGGCAAGGTTTTAATTCAGCCATCCTTCATCGCCTCTACCTCCTTCCGGCAGCTCACGCGGCAATTTTACGCAATTACCGTCTTTTAAGTCGTCGCTGTCAAGTTGATAAGATACCAACTGCATACCGTAACCAGTGATCTCTACTCCGTTAAAAAACCCAGCGATGACGCCGTCAGAAATATCAAGGGTGATCTCCATCACTCCACCTCCTGCATCCAGAACTTGCGGCGGCAATCATAGCAAAAAGTCTTGTGGCACTCTGTTTCGAGCTTATAAGCCGCAACGAGACTGCACGGCTTAATATCTATGATTCCATCAACCAATGCTGCTTCCGGCCACTGACCCAGAAACACGTCCTGCCGCGTCTTGCGCGGATGCTCCTTCGACCACTTCTCGACGATTTCCACGACCTTCCCAACGGCTTTGCCGGAATCATCAACCATGTTACGCATCTCATTGCATTCTCTCGTGTAAACAAGCGGGCAACCATCACAGTCGCCGTCTGCCTGCCAATATCGGTCACACATCCGGTTCCGTTCTTCGATAAATTTCAGCGCGTCCATGCTCACACCCCCACGCGTATCTCATTCAACACCACGCCATCTTCAGAAGCTGGTTGATAGCAGTTAAACAATACATCATCAATGTCACACATACAGCATGGTTTACCGTCGCAAGCGCTCGGCGGGTAAAATACGCAAGTATCACAAAGCATTATTTTCGCCCCCCTTACGCCACGCCGAACAGCTTAAACACCAGCCACAGGATGAAGCTCAAAACCCAGCCAGCGGCGAAAAGAAGCAGCGCACGCGCGGTGTTATAAACAATGAACGCCGCGCCCTTATCAAATTTTTTCTTGGTTTCTGCATCGCCAAAAATTTTCATATTAGTTCCTTTCTTTGTCCGTCAAAAGCGACTGTACGCTATTTGGTGCCATGCCGTCAGATAGCTGCTGGATGATCTGCTGAAGCGGCAGCGAAAGCACCTGCGCTTCCTGTTCACGCTTTGCCACGATTTCGTAGCACTGGCGAAAATTTGCCCGGTCTGCCGTTGGGTTCTCCGACAGGCACAAATTCGTAAAGCCAAGGCGTTCAACCGTTTTCCGTGTCAACGGGCTAAGTGACGCAAGCGCTTCTTTCGGCCTGTAATAGCCGTATCTGCTGATTGCTTTGCAGGTTTCTTCCCACGCTTCGCCCCAATCCGGGAGCTTGCCGTTTTGGATTTCTGCGGCAAGCTCTCTGATCTCGGCAATGGAAGGTGACCATTTATTTGTGGCCACCCATTTATTCAGCGTAGCTTCAGCAACGGGGTAGGGGATATCCATAAGCTGCCGAAACCACAATTCCATTGCTTGACTGTTTGGCAAAAGGTTTTCTTTGCTGTAATAGGTGCGCAAGGCAGACGCGAACAGGGCAAATTCTTTTTTGTCCATTATGTTTCACTCCAATTCTCTGCCATAGTGTAAAAGTCGTTCAGTTCTTCGGCCTTTGTCTGCCGATGATAGCCACCGGACTCTTGTTGCATACTTCTTAAGTAAGTCTCTCATTCTGCTCTCGAATA
>OKRZ01002369.1_pt1 | contig 13812 bp, 14 predicted proteins | sample 1601141 | NCBI WGS metagenome assembly OKRZ01 (sample SAMEA3541524, study PRJEB24748) | human gut metagenome | biome: human gut; feature: human-associated habitat; material: faeces | place: China | collected 2012
AGATTTTCTTTTTGAACGCAATGAACAGGACGAAATCTCAAATATATATAATTACACAAGGGGAAGGGGGTGCCACACAAACAATAATTTTACGGACTGTGAATTGTAACAAAGCAACATAATATTTATAAAAAATATTTTAAAAGTATTGAAATTTTAAAAAAATGTGATATAATATTTGAAAATTAGGTAGTAGATTTAATCTAATTTAAGAATATAATAAAAACAAAAGTAAGGACAACACAAATTATATAATATCTTTTAGAGAACCAATGGTAGGTGAAAATTGGTAAGTAAAAATAATTTGTTATCACCTAACTGTTTTTGAGCAGAACTGTAAAATTAAAGTATTTAATATATATTTTAATAATGCAAAGTAAGTTCAAACGTAAATCTGCGTTAAAGATTAATAAGAGAATAATGTAAAATGTATAAGTGATTATATAAAACTTAAAATAAATTATAGTGGAACATTATTAAAATAGGTGGTACCGCGGAATAGAAGCTATTTCGTCCTAAATATTAGGACAGAAGTAGCTTTATTTTTTTGAAACATTGGGACGGTCCAAATTTGTCTTGCAATTTGTGTCAAAAAAGTCGAAAAAATGAAAGGAGAGAATAAGATGCAAGAACTAAAAATACATGGTGTTTATAAACATTTTAAAGGTAACTATTATTTAGTAGAAGATATAGCAAAAGATTCTGAAACAAAAGAAGAAATGGTATTATATAGAAGATTATACGAAGATTGCGGATTATGGGTAAGACCAAAAGAAATGTTTTTATCAGAAGTAGACCATGAAAAGTATCCTGATGTAAAACAAAAATATAGATTTGAATTACAAAATATAGAAAGTGTTGCAAAAAATTTTAAAAAATAAAAAGCAAAAAAAGGAGGAATTTTTTATGTATAAAAAGGTAGAATTAAAAGACGGCTTTGTAGGAATGGAAAGAGAAGTCGCAGAAAACTGGAAGAAAAAAGATATAATCAAGAAAAACTTTGACATGAACAAAGGAAAAAGATATTTCACATTTTATGATGGACCACCAACAGCAAATGGAAAACCACATGTTGGACATATCGAAACAAGAGTTATGAAGGATATAATTCCAAGATACAAAGTTATGAAAGGATATCAAGTTATAAGAAAAGCTGGATGGGATACACATGGATTACCAGTTGAACTTGAAATAGAGAAAAAACTTGGAATTTCTGGAAAACAACAAATTGAAGAATACGGTGTAGAAAAATTCGTTAAAGAATGTAAAGAAAGTGTTTTCACATATGTTCATATGTGGGAAGAAATGACAAACAAAGTTGGATATTGGGTTGATATGGAACATCCATATGTAACATACCATAATGACTATATCGAATCAGTTTGGTGGGCTTTAAGCCAATTATGGAAAAAAGGTCTTTTATATGAAGGACACAAAGTTATGCCATATTGTCCAAGATGTGGAACAGCGTTATCTTCACATGAAGTTGCACAAGGTTACAAAGATGTTAAAGATTTAACATGTGTTGCTAAATTCAAAGTTCTAGATGGTCAAAATATAGAAAATGAAGCAATTGAGCCAAACACATATATTCTTGCTTGGACAACAACTCCTTGGACATTACCATCAAACCTAGCATTATGTGTAAATAAATCATATACATATGCAGAAATAAAAGCAAATATTGGAACAGATGAAGAACCAGTATATGAAAACTACATTTTAGCAAAAGATTTAATTGAATCAGTTTTAAAAGAAACTCCATATGAAATAGTAAAAGAATTCAAAGGTGAAGAATTATTAGGAGTAAAATATGAACAATTAATGCCATTTGCTAAAGTTGATGGAAAAGCCTTTGAAGTAATTCATGGTGATTATGTAACACTAACAGATGGTACTGGAATCGTTCACATTGCACCAGCATATGGTGAGGATGATAGTTTAGTTGCAAAACAAAACGGAATTACATTTGTAAATTTAGTAGATAAAACAGGAAAATTTGTACCAGAAGTAGAACCATGGGCAGGTAGATTTGTTAGAGATTGTAACGAAGATATTTGTAAATGGTTAGCAGACGAGAACAAATTATTCAGCAAAGAAAAACATATGCACTCATATCCACATTGTTGGAGATGTGACACACCATTACTATACTATCCAAAAGAAAGTTGGTTTGTTGCAATGAGTAAATTAAGAGACGAATTAGTTGCAAACAACAACAAAGTAAACTGGTATCCAGACACAATTAGGACAGGAAGATTTGGAAAATTCCTAGAAAACGTAATTGACTGGGGAATTTCAAGAGACAGATATTGGGGAACACCACTTCCAATTTGGACTTGTGAAGACGAAAACTGTGGACATCAAGAATGTATTGGAAGTATTGCAGAATTAAAAGAAAAAGCAATAGACTGTCCAGATGATATAGAATTACATAAACCATATATTGATAATGTACATTTAAAATGTCCAAAATGTGGTAAAGAAATGAAAAGAGCAAAAGAAGTTATAGACTGTTGGTTTGACTCAGGATCAATGCCTTTTGCACAATGGCACTATCCATTTGAAAATAAAGAAATGTTTGATAATAACTTCCCAGCAGGATTTATTTCAGAAGCTATTGACCAAACTAGAGGATGGTTTTATACATTAACAGCTTTAGGAACAGCATTGTTTGGAAGAACACCATTTGAACACTGTATAGTTTTAGGACATGTTCTAGACGAACACGGACAAAAAATGTCAAAATCAAAGAAAAATGGTGTAGATCCAATGGTATTATTAGATGCAGTAGGAGCAGATGCAACAAGATGGCATTTCTATACAGTATCAGCACCATGGCTACCAACAAGACTTAGCTTAAACAATGTTCAAGAAACACAAAGAGGATTTTTAAGCACATTGTGGAATGTATATTCATTCTATGTTTTATATGCAGAAATAGACCAATTTAATCCATTAAAATATAGTGATTTCAAAATTACAAATATAATGGATAAATGGATAATTTCAAAATTAAATACATTAGTAAAAGAAGTAGACGAAAAACTAGATAAATATGACATAACAAGTGCAGCGCTTCAAATTGAAAGCTTTACAGACGAACTTTCAAACTGGTATGTACGTAGAAATAGAGAAAGATTCTGGAGTCAAGAATTAACAGAAGACAAAATCGGAGCATATGTAACACTATATAAAGTTTTAGTAACACTATGTAAAGTAGCAGCACCATTTGTACCATTTATGACAGACGAAATTTATCAAAACTTAGTTGTTGGATTAGATGAAAAAGCACCAGAAAGTATTCACTTATGCTTATGGCCTGAATATGACGAAACAGCAGTTGATAAAAAACTAGAACAAGAAATGGATTTAGCATACACAATAGTAAAACTAGGAAGAAGTGCAAGAAATTCTGTAAATATCAAAAATAGACAACCACTATCAGAAATGTTAATATCTGTTAATACACTTCCTGAATACTATTCAGATATAGTAAAAGAAGAATTAAATGTTAAAAAAGTTGAACTAGGAGCAGAAATGTCAGACTACGTAAACTTTGAAATCAAGCCAAATCTACCAGTTTTAGGAAAAGAATATGGAAGATTAATACCTAGAATAAAACAAGAAATAGCAAAGAAAAATCAAATGGATTTAGCCAACACAGTAAAAAACGGTGGAGTAGAATACATCGAGATAGATGATACACAAATAGCTTTAAATTCAGAAAACTTACTAATTACAATGAATGGTAAAGAAGGATTTGCATTTGCAGGTGAAGGTGAAATAGGTGTTGTATTAGATACACATATCACACAAGAGCTAAAAGAAGAAGGATATGTAAGAGAGGTATTATCAAAAGTTCAAAATATGAGAAAAGACAAAGGATTTGAAGTTTTAGATAAAATAAATCTTTATGTATCTGGAAATGAAATGCTTGAAAATGTTATTAAACAAAATGCAGAATTGATTAAACATGATACTTTGGCATTAGATATTGTTTATGATACTGAAAGAGCTGATTATACAGAAACTAATATCAATGGAGAAAACTTGAAATTAGATGTTGAAGTTGTATGTAAAATATAGTATAATTATGTATAGATGCTTTTAGTTACCCAAAAAGGTTATTAAATCTTGGAGGGTAAAGCCTCCAAGTAGTATAAGGAGGATATTATGACATTATTAAAAAACTTTAATGAAAAACTTGAAGACCTTCCAACTATTTCAGATTTTTTAGAAAAGCTGATAAGGATATTAAAATGGCCTGAAGAAAAGTCTCAACAAGCTATCGAAATTATTGAACAGTTAAAAAATACTGGGCTAATTAAAATTGGGGAATGTATGCCTTACAATTGTGTAGTATTAACTCGGTTAACAATTACTCTTTCACCAAGAGAATGCGGCATAGACAATGATACATTTGAACCTGAAAATATGAGCCAAGCAGATAACTATATTAGAGATTTATTGTTAGATATCAATCATATATCTGAAGATATTAAATTTTCTTTTGGAGGACATGGTAATTATAAAAATGGCAAATGTACATTTGAAATCTGTTGGGAAATTTAAAAAGTTTAGTAATTAAAAATTTAAATGGGTCCTATATTAATTAGTATAGGGCCTATTTAAGTTTCCTTGTTATAAAATAAACATTTATTTAAAGCAATAATCTTGCATAACATTGCAATTTAAAAATCATATGTAAAATTGCTTGCTAAAGCATAGTATGTGTGATAAAATCTAATCGAATATATTAATAATACAAATATATGAGGTGGAAAAATGAAGGTAGCAATAGGTCAAGATAGTCATAAAATTAGTTATGATAAAGACAAAAAGCTTATATTAGGAGGAATAGAGTTTGAATCTGATTTTTCTTTATTAGCTAATAGTGATGGAGATGCTGTATTACATGCTATTACTAATGCAATATCAGGTATTACATGTAAAAATATTTTAGGAGAGATTGCAGACGATATGTGTAATAAAAATGGGATTAAAAATAGTGAAGAATATGTAAAAGAAGCTCTTAAATATTTAAATGAAAAAATTGTACATATATCTATATCAATAGAATGTAAGGTACCTAAAATAAATCCCAAAATTCCAGAAATGAGAAAAAATATAGCTAGAATATTAAATATAAATGAAGACTGTATAGGAATAACTGCAACTACTGGTGAAGGATTAACAGAATACGGTAAGGGACATGGAATAAATGTATTTGCTTGTATTACTGTAGAATAAAAATAGGAGATTAATTATGAATGAAATATATGTAAAAGCAAGAGCAAAAATAAATTTAAATTTAGAAATATTAGATAAAAGAGATGATGGATACCATAATTTAAAATCAGTATTTCAAAAAGTTAATTTATATGATGAATTATATATAAAAAAGACAGATAAAGATGAATTTGAATTACAGACTAATATAGATTGTTTAAATAATAATCAAAATATTATTTATAAAGCTTATATAAAAATGAAACAAAAATATAAAAGTATTACTGGAGTAAAGGTAGTACTAAATAAAAAAATTCCAATGCAAGCTGGTTTAGGTGGAGGAAGTACAGATTGTGCAAGTTTTATTTTATGTATGAATAAATTATTTAATTTAGGGTTATCAAGAACAGAAATGGAAAATATAGCACAAAGTCTTGGAGCTGATGTTACACCTTGTTTGTATAATGGAGCTGTATTTGCACAAGAAATTGGCAATAAAATAACAACGATAAATACTAATTTTAAATATTATATAGTAATTATAAAACCTAAAATATCATGTGATACAAAAGAAATGTATAATAAACTTGATAAAAGAAATAAAGAAGATAATGTAAACAAATCTGAAAAAATAATTAAAGCTTTAGTTGATAATGATATATATTCTGTTGCAAATAATTTATATAATTCATTTGAAACAGTAATAGATGATAATATAATAATAAAAATTAAAAATGAACTTATAGAAAATAAAGCTATTGGAAGCTTAATGACTGGTTCTGGTTCATGTGTTTATGGTATATTTGAAAATAAGGAAATAGCAAAACAAGCTTATAATAATTTAAAAAATAAATATCAAACATATATATGCACATCATATAACTTGAAATTGGAGGAATAATATGAAAAATAACAAAACAGTAACTGCGATAGTACTAGTTGCAGGCAATAGTACTAGATATGGAAAAAATAGAAACAAAAATTTTGAATTAATAAATGGAAAAACTGTAATATCATATACTTTAAATATATTTGATAAAAACGACTATATTGATGATATTATAATAGCAGTAAAAGAAAATGAAATACAAGAAATAGAAAAAATAATTGAAAGTGAAAACTTAAATAAAGAAGTGAAATTGATTATTGGAGGAAATACAAGAAAACAATCTGTATATAATTGTTTGAAAATGACGAACTCAGATATTGTAATTATTCATGATGGAGCAAGACCAGCAATAAAACAAGAATATATTGATAAATGTCTTGAAACTATGAATGATTTTAGTGGGGCTACTATGGGAGTAAAGTCAAAAGATACTATAAAAATAACTGATGATAATAATGTAGTAGTTACTACAACAAAAAGAAAAAATACATGGTTAATTCAAACTCCTCAATGTTTTGAAAGAAAAACTTTACTAGAAATGCATGAAAAGTATAATGATGAAGATATAACAGATGATTGTGTATTACTTGAAAAAGGAAATTATCAAGTTAAAATTATAGAAGGTGATTATACTAATATAAAGCTTACTACCTATGAAGATTTAAGTATAATTAGAGAATTTTTGAAAAACTCATAAAAAAATATATATATAGTATTATATCGAAAATAAATGAAGAGAGATAGATTTATAGGGGGATGTATGGAAAAAGAAAAATTAATTGAAACAAATCAATTAACAGAAAAACAAAAATTATTATTATATTTTTTTACATATTCATTTTTGGGATGGATATTAGAAACTATCTTTTGTGTGTTAACATTAGGAGTATTTAATAAAAGAGGATTCTTATATGGACCTGTGTGTCCAATATATGGATTTGGAGCAATAATTTTAATAGAAAGCTTGAAAAAAATAAAAACAAATACTGCAGGTAAATTTTTTATTTCAATGATAGCATTTACAATATTTGAATATGTAGTATCTGTTGTGCTTGAGAGTTTATTTGGTTTAAGATGGTGGGATTATACAGGTGAGCCATTTAATTTTCAAGGAAGAATAAGCCTTGCATATTCAATTGCATGGGGAATAATTGGAACTATTTTTGTAGAAAAAATTCATCCTTTTTTGAAAAAACAGTTAGAAAAGCTTACAATTAAAATTCCACATAAGGTTCAAGTTATTTTATTGAATGTCTTTTTAGTAATTATTTTGATTGATTTTGTGATGTCTATAACGAGATATTCAATTGCTTTATATTAACAAAAAAGGGATTTGGGGCGGTGGCCCCATAATCCCTTTTTACATTTTCATACCCTTTGTACCTTTTAGACCATTTAGTGAAACACCTGATAAAATATTACTGTCAAAAGAAAAAGTTAAATTTTTTTCTTCACGATTTCTCTTTAAACTTAAATCAATAAGTTTATTAAGTAAATCTGTATAATTCAAATTAGCAGCTTTCCATAAATGGAATGATAGGGAACCAGGTATTGTATTTACTTCATTAACATATATTGCGTTAGTATCTTTATCTATCATAAAATCTATACGAATAACACCTGAACAACCTAAAACTTTGAAAGTTTTGATACTAAGTTTTTGAATAGTTTGTTTTACATCTGGGCTGATATCAGCAGGTAGTTTTAATACTCCAGCATTCATTGATTTTGTTCCACCTAATTTTTTATTTCCAGATATATATTTATCATTAAAACTTAAAATTTCATCAGTTTTTATAGGTTCTTCACATTCTGAAGCTTCTGCAGATTCATAATCTCCAACTACAGAGCAGTTAACTTCTTTTAGATTCTTAATTGCCTTTTCAACAAGTATTTTTCTTGAATATGAAAATGCATCTTCTAGAGAATCAATCAATTCTTCTTTATTTTTCGCAATTTGTATTCCTACACTAGAACCTAAATTAACAGGTTTTACAATAACAGGATAAGCAAATTCTTTTTCAACTGAATCAATAATATTTTCTGCACTTTCATTATAATCTTTTAAAGTAAAACATTTGCAATTTAAGATAGGAATATCATTATCTTTTAATATACATTTGCATACATACTTGTCCATTCCACAAGCAGAAGAAATAACATCACTTCCAACGTAAGGAATATTAAACATTTTTAAATATCCTTGTAAAGTTCCATCTTCAACATTTGTTCCATGAACGATAGGGAAGGCAATATCAATATAATCATAAACACTACTTTCATAGAATTTTTTATTACATTTTAACAAAATAACTTTATTACCTCTTTGGGCTAAAGTGACTTGTGAACTAATATGAAGCAAATTATCAATATTTTTATATTGATTTATATCACCTATAAAATTACCACAATACATTTTATTTTCTTTTGATATGTATATAGGAACAATATCATATTTATTTTTATCAATATTTTCAATAGCTTGAAGTGCTGTTATTATAGACACTTCATGTTCTACGCTTTTTCCTCCAAAAAATACACCAATTTTAGTTTTCATAATTATCAAATCCTTTCTATATATTATAATTATCAGGTAAATCATTTTCTAGCAAAACAGTTACCTTATTATTAATAGTTAATTGAGATATATGTTGCATAGCTTCTTGAGGGGTATTTACAATAAAGATTTTATCTTCATTAAAATTCATAGAATTAATACCTTCTAAAATATATTTTGATGATTTACTATTTACTAAAAATATATAATCACATATATTTACCATGTATTTACCAAGTTCAAAATTATATTTTTCTTCATCTTTACCTAGTTCTATTAATCCAGGGGTAACGATTATTTTTGTTCCTTCAAATTCTGCCAAAGTATCTAATGCTGATTTAGAGCTTATAGGGTTAGAATTATAAGAATCATCAATTATATTTAAGTTTCCATGAGGGATTAATTCTAATCTATGTTCTACGTTTTTAATTTCTCGTACAGAGTTTACAATTTTATTTAATGGAATACCTAAATAATTTGCAACACCTATTGCACCAGTTAGATTTATAACATTGTGTTTTCCGATAAGTTTTGTTTTAAATTCCAATTTTTCTTTTGATTTATTAGATGATAATGTAAATGAAAGTCCTCTAGAAGATGAGGTTAAATTAAAACTGTTATAGTCTAAATTTTCATTATCAACACCATATGTTAAAATATTTTTATTTAAATCTTGTTTTGCAAGATATTCATTATTATAATTCAAAAATGTAATACCATTATTTTTTGTAACACTATCCATTAACTCAAATTTTGTTTTTATTATATTATCAATAGATTTAAAACTTTCTAAATGTTGAGGACCTATTGCTGTAATAATTCCAATTTTAGGTTCTACTATATCACAAATTTCTTTTATATCACCAATATGTGTAGCTCCCATTTCACATATAAAAATTTGATGAAATGGTTTTAAATTTTCTCTTATTGTTTTTACAACACCCATAGTGGTATTATAATTTTTTGGAGTTACCAATACTTCATATTTGGAAGATAAAGTTTTTGCTAAAAAATTTTTAACACTTGTTTTTCCATAACTTCCTGTAACACCGATGACTAATAAATTAGGCATATCTTTTAATATTTTTTTTGCTTGATTGATATAGTATCTTTTTCCTAATAGTTCAATAGGAGAATTTATAAAATTTGCTATAAGAGCTATGATAGGGGATAAGATATTTAAAATGCAAAGTTTTATAAAAATTAGATTTGTACTATTTGCAGTTATAAATATAAGCAAAATCAATAATATTTCTGTTATAAACAGTCTTTTAACTCTGTTTGTAAATTTAAAAGGTATTTTTGCTTTCTTTTTAGGTATATTATAAAAAATCGACAAAGCTAAAAATATTATAGCGATTATAGAAGTTGTAACATTATTAAATGTTAATAGCAGTGTTGGAAATGTTATTAATAAAATTTGTAAAACAATCTTTTTATAGTTATTTTTTATCCAATGCAATTGCTTTTTAAAGAAATAGGAATTTAGTTGAAACATATGCATATGAAATACTAGCAAAACAACTAAATTTATTATATATTCTGTAATAATAATTTGTTTCATTAGTTACCTCCATTAAGAAATGTATTTATTATTTTATTTACGTATCCAGGTTGTTCTAAAAATACATAATGAGAACAATTTTCTACTCTTATTAGGCCTGCATCTGGTATAAGCTTTTCCATAAGTTCTCCATCAGATATAGGTGTGGCTGTATCATTAGAACCCCATATTAATAGAGTAGGGACATTTATATTTGGTAAAAATTCTCGTAAATCATAATTTATTAACTGTACTAAAGTTTCTTTCATTATTGGACTTGCATTTTTGTAATCTTCTGAACCAAAATTATTTTTTAATTTCGTAATTAAATTTGGAAAAATTTTTTTTATAGGTTTTAACTCTAAAATATTTTTACCAATTTTGGCTAATTTCACTTTTGAATTTTGATATAAAGTTTTTTCATGAACTATTCCAGCACTTCCAATTAAAATTATTTTGTTTACTTTAAAACTTAAATTTTTTTCATTCATAAGTTTTATTATAATTCTTCCACCGTTAGAATGCCCTATTAAAGATAGTTTATTTATATTTTGACTTTTTATAAAATCAATAACAAATGTTATATAATCATCCAAATTCCATCTAGTATTAGGTTCTTCAGATTCTCCAAAACCAGGCATATCTAAACAATATACAGTGTGGTAGGTAGAAAGAGAGTTGATAATTGGCATGTAAGTATTAATATTTGTACCCCAACCAGGAAGAATCAAAACAGCTTTTCCATTTCCTTTTTTTATGTAGTTTATATTTAAATTATTTATAATTGTTTTTATTGAAATCACACTCCTAAAATTTTTTCTATAACATTTTATATTTTTATTATATAAAAAACAACTCACATAAATTCACACAAAAAAACATAATTCACGTCAAATTCACAAATAAAATTGACTGAAAGTTCTTTTGGTAGTATAATTATTAAGGAGTGATTTTTATGTTACAAAGAAAATTTATAAGATTAAATATAAATGATAATTATCTTTCTTTAGGAAATGTATTTAGGATTATAAAGGAAGAAGCAAATAACACTAATATGTTTTTGCAATCTGATTTATTTGCAATAATATTTAATACGTATAATATCGCAGATAGTACTGTTAATAATTATTGTACAGGTTTTAGAGCAATAAACCCTAAATATAGAAGTTATTTTAAAGAAATTGAAAACATATTTGAGCAAGATAAAAATGTTTTAACCGCAGCTGTTGGAAAAATATTAGAATTAATTGAAGGTAAAGAAATTAAGGCTGATAATATTACTATTGATCAGATAAATGAAAATTTTAAATTGAAACATATATGTAATAGACTATATAATATAAGTAAAAATGATTCAGATGTAAGTATAAGATTATCAAACGAATTGTATAAAAATTTAGAAGAAAATAATTTATATGATTTTATGGCTCAAGTTTTATTTTATGTCATATTAGATAAAAAACAACCAATATATATTAATGAGCAGTTAAATGATATTGTTGAAAAAAGTATATATGATACAAATATTTCTTTTAATGATATTCAAGAATTTATTGATATTCAATTAAATTCAGGAATTTTGTCAATAAGAGGTATTAAAGAATTAGCAAAAAAAGATAATCCTTTTGCTTGTTTTGAAATTGCATCAATGGAATTTTATGGAATAATTACAGGTAAAAAAAGATATGAAGAAGCATATAAATATTATAAAATTGCTGCCGAACATAATCATCCTGTAGCTAATTGGGCAATAGGATATTTATATTATGAAGGATATATTGGAAATAAATCAAAAAGAGATTTATATTTAGCTTTCAAGTATTTTAATAAAGCGAGAAAACTTAAATGTTCTAATGCATTTAATAGCTTTGGATTAATTATATTAAATGGTAATATGCCACATATTAAAAAGAATAGGGATAAGGCTATTGAAATGTTTAAAAAGGCTAAATCTTTGGGAAATATTTATGCTTATAATAATTTAGGTAAGATATGTGAAGATGAAAAGGATTATAAAAAGGCATTTGACTATTATCTTGTTTCAGCTGATTCAGGTGAAAGTTGGGCTGCAAATAAAATAGGGGATTTTTATAGGAAGGGTGTTGTAGGTAAAAAGGATTTAAAGAAGGCATTTGAGTATTATACTGTATCAAGTGAAAGTCCTAAATTTATTTTGTGCCCTTGGTCTAAATATAATTTGGCTAAGTATTTTTATGAATGTGGAAATTTGGAAATTGGTGTAAAACAGGATATTAATATGGCTGTTGAATTATTAGAGGATGTTTCTGATGAATTAAATGAAGCTAGGGAAGAGTTAGCAAAATTGAGGAATATTTAAAAAAGCACCACATTATGCTTTGCCAAGCTATGTGGTGTTTTATCATAATAATATGGTAGAACACATTATGGAGCGATTACGGAGCAGGTATGCGAAAAAATATATCTGGGAAGTAATGCTCTTTTTATATAATTCGATTTATTTGATTATACTTTAACATAAATTTCAACATTTATCAATATAAAAAATTTTTTTATAAAAGGGTAGAGCCGTTTTCAAAAGAAAACGGCTCAAATGTCTGTGATTGAACTATTACTTTTCGGGAATTTCTGGAAATCTGACAACGCCAGATGCATCTTTATAAGGCGATTCACTGTCAATTGTTACCTGAGATGTAGCTGTCTCATCAGACAATTCAGGAAGTCTAAAATTTCCAGCAGCATCCTTAATAAGCATTTCCTTACTAACTTCGTTTGTCATAATTATACCCCTTTCTAAATGTTATTAAACTTATGTTCTACTAGTTGCTATACTATTTAGAAATTCAATAGTTAGCATATATATATTATAATATATCTTTCTATATTTTTCAATATATTATGGTAACTTTTTCGTTTTAAGTAATATGGTTAAACAAATATAATGCCACTTTATTTTGTTCAGTAGTTTCCATTTCCATAAGTTTAGCCATTGCAAACATTATAAGTTTATATTTTGCAAAGTTTATTAAAGTTGTTCTATATTCTTCATCAACTTCTTTTAGCATTGCATGAAATTTTTCATAGTTTTCTTTAGTGTTATAAATAAGTCCAGACCATTTGCTTTGGCTCATACATATTGCTAATCTTAATTTATCTTTTATATCCATATCATTTATCATATTTATTAAATATTCAACCTTTTCATTTTCCATATTCTAATTACCTCCATATTAAAATCTTGTATCATTTTTCTTTTTATCTTTTAAATTAGCTATTTCATCTAATGTTTTTATTTTACTTTTAATATTATTTGCTATCTCGTTATCGTTGTCATCCAAAATGCCATTTTTATATAAATCATCACTAATATATTTATAATGTTCATTCTTCTCAAATCCAATTTTATTTTGAAATTGTTTCATTAGACTACACCAAAATCCTTTGAATTTCTGTAGTTCTTGTTTTATCTTTTATTTTTCAACTTGTAATTTGCTAATAATCTTGTCTTTAGTAGAAAGTTCCTTTTTCAGACTTCCAATTTCATTATTTTTTAATTCTATTTCATATTTAAGTGAACGATTTTCCTTTTCTATTTCATAAGCAGAATGTTCA